>ENA-UOOC01000205-UOOC01000205.1-human-gut-metagenome-genome-assembly--contig:-C48old-NODE-205-length-67191-cov-14.795371_pt1 | contig 67191 bp, 79 predicted proteins | sample MGYA00242469_ERZ724016 | MGnify/ENA metagenome assembly ERZ724016 | reverse complement strand
CAATATGTCACTCTTTTTATGGCAATGAGGCGTTAATTGTGCGGTGTTGCCCTAAATATACTGCAACAACTCCCATGCCGAGAACAAATATAACTCTGTATGCAGGCTGGCTCCAGAACGGAAAGAGCCTTGTCGTAAATTACAACGCAAACGGCGGAAAATGCGACAAAGAAAAGTCGCTGGTTCCTTTCAACGGAACTATCACTGATCTTCCTACTCCAAAGATGGAGGGTTATAGGTTCCTGGGCTGGTTTGATGAATCCGGAAAGCAGTACACTTCCTCTACCAAAGTTACAGACGATAACCTTGCGCTCACTGCCAAGTGGGAAGTACAGGGACTTTCAATAACTTTTGACGCAAACGGCGGCAGCTGTGACAAAACTGAAATGAAAGTGACTTACGGCAAGAAAGCAGGAAAGCTTCCTGAGCCTACAAGGGACGGATATTCATTCCTCGGCTGGTACTACACCAGAAACAGCCAGGAATACGCACTCACAAGCGATACAACTATCACTTCATCAATATCAGCATATGCAAAATGGGATGCTTTTGAATACATGATACTCCTTGACGCAAGGAGCGGAAAATGCGACGAGGAAAGTGTATTCGCATATTGTGGTGAAAAGATCGGCGATATTCCTACTCCGACGAGAAAGGGCTATTACTTTGGCGGCTGGTACACCAAGCCGGGCGGCAAGGGAACGCTGTATACAGATAAGTCCCTCATGCCCAGCAAGGATTTCACGCTGTATGCAAAGTGGACGAAGATAAGCGGATATGCGTCAAAGGTGACTCTCAATTCCACAAAGGCAACGCTTGGCGTAGGACAGAAACTTACTCTCAAGCCCGTAACCACGCCGCAGTATACGCTGGATAAATTTCATGGACTTCAAGCAATCCTAAAGTTTGCTCCGTGAATGCCAACGGTCAGATAACCGCGCTCAAAAAGGGCACGGCTACAATTACAGTAAAGACGACAAAGGGCAAGACGGCTACCTGCAAGGTGACGGTAAAATCTCCGGCTACGTCAATAAAGCTCAACTATACCAAGCGTACCGTATCAGCAGGTCAGGAGATTATTGTTAAGGCTACTGTAAAGGGATACGGCGGAAAGCTTACCTGGAGCTGCAACAATTCCTGTGCCAAGGTCGATGACAACGGCAATATCACTGCTCTGAAAAAGGGTACGGCAATTATCACAGTTAAAACATACAATGGAAAGACTGCAAGCCTTACATTGACGATCAAGTAATATCAAACCTGCTCCGTCAAATCGAAATGGCGGGGCAGGTTTAATAAAAGGAAGGAATATTGTAATGAAACGAAAACTGATACCTTTTTTCTTGTCGGCAGCTGTCCTGCTGACTTCGTGTTCATCTTCTGGAAATAAGACCACAGATGGTTCAACAACTGCGTCTGATGTGTCTCAGACCGTTTCTGGGTCAAATCAAGCAGAAAGCGTTTCTTCGGCAGAGGAAACTGAACAGGCAGATGGTCTAACCAAAACACTACAGATATATGATGGTATTGATATCATAAAGGAATATGATATCACGCCGGAATCTCCGTTGTGGTTTATCGGCGAAAAGCTCACAACTGTTGCGGAAATGATAGACGAAGAACCGGAGATCAGCGATTTCTATGCAGGTGGAATGGGCTGGGCGCTTGAATATAACGATTTTTTACTGTTCAGTTCTGATATGGAGTATGACTATGCACGTGTGACTACAGTTTCTCCATATACCGGGTGCGAACTTTTTGACGGGTATCGCATGGGTTATCTGAGACTGAGCGAGCTGAAAGATCTTCTTGGAAATTATGATGTGGAGCAGAACCTCGCAAGTGGTTATTATGTCCTGGCAAGCGAATTCAGGTTCAGGGAAGATCCGCAGAATTATTACAGCATGGTGTTTTCTTTTGAAAATGGATATGACACGGAACGCTGTACTATGCTGACAACATACGTTTCCAGTGAGCCGGTAGCATCGACTTCCGGGAATTATTATGATGACGGTGGATATGACGATTACTACGATGACAGCTATTATGACGATTATGATTATCCTGACGCAACTGAACCTACGTCAGGTCCGTATGATGAAGTTATTCAGAATCTTCATGACAGAAGCGATGCAAGGTCTGTGATGTATAATTTCTACAGCTGCATTGATAACCATGATACAGATGGGGCATTAGCCTGCACCACACAAACAGATGATGCCCTGACTTACTCTATCCAATGCGCAGCTGATCCAGAAGCATTTTATGACACTGTCCCTGATGAAACTATCAAGCTCCTTCTCAAGGAAGTAATAATGCCGATGGAAGACGATTATGATTCCTACTATGAGATTGGTGATGTTGGGGCGGCAGATCAGATGGCAACCGCACATATCACAACAAATAACATTTCGTATTATGAAGCCTTTAAGGCAATTGCCTGGGCTATGAAAGACATTACAGATTATGAACTTGAACAGTATGCAAATGAATTCGCAGATTCATATTCGGGAGGTCCGGAACCTACCTCTGATGATTTCACGCTGTTTGTGCTGAAAAAGCTGGCGCAAAAGGTAAGCCGCTCAACTGTCGTTCTTGGAAAATGCTTTGCTTATGATATTTATCTTGAAAAGATAAATGGTGAATGGTATGTTTCCGGATTCAGTGATAATACTGATTTCATAGACATGTATCTTGGCTGTTTCAGTGACCTTGCTCAGAATATGAATTATATTTCAAATCTGTTCACCAGTTGATTTGTAGATTCAAAGTAATCTTCTGATATATGTCATTACGCATTCTTGGGGTATCCTCCACTGATTTCCCACCCTGAACGCCTCAATTTCACCGCTCTGCACCAACCGCAGAGCGGTGTTTTCCATATATGCAGAAGTTACTGCAAATCCCTAAAAGTCAAAAGCACTCTTGATTTAACTAATTAGATTTGCTATAATTCCTTTCAAAGATGTAATATCGTCATTGTTTTTTATATTGTCCAGGTTATAGAATGGGCTAAGGATCCGATCATGATTTGAGTATAGATACAGCCTATCTGTATCTATTACAAGAATATTATCTGAATACATTCCGTCTTTTATTTTTTTGCCTTTTTCAAGCCAGAGTTCGTCGAGATCGCAGTAACTCGATAGTTGTGCAATTATATTGCGCTCGGCTGCAACTGAAAGTTTGACTTCAACAAGAAGATACTTCCCATGAAATTTAATTGCATTATCTACAAAAGTTCGAGCCTTGCCAACCTTTTTGCAAGTGCATTCCCGATAAAATGTTTTATTATCACCCAAGAATCTTAAAAAGCGGTTAACATAATATGTACGGAATTGCTCTTCAAGGAAGAAACTGCGTCTGTGCTTGTTTACAACGGCAAGCCAATTATCATCTGATATCTTGTAAAGAGGCAGAGGGTCTGCAACAGCGTTTTCAAAATAGGGTTCAACTATCATGTTTTTGTGCAATATGATTTTTTTGAGATACTCAAAATTGTCGCCAGATACACATGTTATGGAGCTCTGCCTTGAAACCATGATTTTAGTGTTGAATTCGGAAATGTCAATAGGATATTCAAGTAAGAAAATGGAGTCAATAGGTGCGTAGATGCTTGATTTCCAATGCTGTGTATCACCGTTAGAGTTTGGGTCATTTATGATTTTCCCTGATACTTTTCCTATTGCGAAAATCTTGCCTCCGTATGTATTGTGCAATTTATCTGCCCGAATCAGTGCATTCATCATTGTCCAGAAATAGTTTGATGAAAGACTTTCTCTTTTGTTAAGAAGTTCTTTCCTAAGCTTTCTTATTTTGGCGTTTGCAGTTTTGCTGTGCATAAAGAATACGATATCCCCTTTTTTACACCACTTTGGAGCAGTCCAACAGACTCCTCTGCTCTCGTAAGTAGAATCATTATATTTATCATAATCATCTATAAAGTCGGAATAGGAACAACCTAGTACTTTTTCAATATCAAATAAATGGACATACTTATACAACTCTTCTAAAGACGTCGGAAATGATATATTGGTTATAAATGACTGAACAAAATTCATGATATATTACCTTCAAAAATTGATTGTGTCACTTGTTATATCCACAAAGATATGATATGTCGATATGCATAATGAGCGCATGTGCAAGGCGTTTTATATGCTTTGCGTTTATTATATCAGTAATATCGTGAAATGTCAAATAGAGGTTTAATATAGATTGGGTTTGACTGAAATTGAAAAATCAAAGTTATAAATAGCTCATGTATCTTCGAATATACCTCTCCACGCTTCCTTTCAAAATTCTCCATTGATTCCCCACCCTGAACGCCTTAATCTCGCCGCTCTGCACCAACCGCAGAGCGGTGTTTTTTCCTATATGCAGCAGCTCCTGTAAATCCTTTAATGTAAGTATATCTTTAGTATTATTAAGCATTATAACACGCTCCTTTTCGGTTTATTTAATCCCATGTTCGCCCGAAAACCCTCCAATAACAGAGATATATTATTCTGCTGAAAGGAGGTGATCCGATGAAGGAATAAACGCACAGACGCTCGCTGCGATCATCGAAGCCGGAATCGTAGCAGTTTCCGGACTTATCGGGATAGTCAGCGAGCGGCGCAAGGACGAGAAGCGCAGTCAGCTTCAACAGAAAATCGACGACGCAGAACGTGAAATGAAACGCCTCGACAGCACGGATTTCCGGCTGAAGAAGTAGTTTATTACGATTTATTCTGCACCGATTTTCTGTGTAAAAATGAATCCCCGCAGTTGTGATGTAAATTCAAGGCTGCGGGGATTTTGTTTTACCTTAAAATCGCATAACAGAGCCACTTAGGAGGTGTACAAATGTTTGAAAATCAGCGCTACTTCACAAAAGGAATAACAGAAAATGTTCCATTGCTGACGCAGATAATTGTTAATTGACAAGGAAACAAGGGGACGCGAAATAAGGTGGAAGAAACCGAAAGAACCCGTCAATGACCGGGAGAAATGGCGTAATAGAGCCGTTTGTGAGTGTAAAGGAATGCAAGTGAATAGAAAAAGTGCCGAGAGTGGTTGTCAATCACTTTCGGCGCTTTTTTGCTGTTAAATGCACGAAACAAGGGAGCGGCTGGAAAAGTTTACGGGGCGTTTAAAGAGTTTAAAAGAAATGTTTAAACGGCGGTATAATACGGTTTAAAGCTATCAATGCAGTTTAAATGCATTTTAAACTATATGTATAATTAATACATATTGTGTAAATTGTAGCAACCAACTCAACCAACAAAACAAGCCCTATCAACCAACTTGTTGGCTGACACGAAAAAATGGCGCAGAAACATTTAATCCGCGCCGTTTTTTGTGCAATTTTTTATACTATTAAAAATATAATTGCCAATTCAAGATAATGGAGTGTAATCAAATAACACAGTATCTCTGGACTGCACCCTTTTAATACAGCCAATTGATGATTCAAGCATTCCTTCGTCATCAATCTTTCCATATGTAGACAATGTAATGTCGCAGCCTGCGAAAACAATGCCTGTCCCATCGCTAAAATCAATGGTAAACCAATTATACTCACTCCCTGAAACTTCGATTTCAATGAATGAGTTAAATTCCTGAGCGGACAGGCTCTTGGCGGAGTCCTTATCAATTGTGAGTTCGGCTCTGGTTCCTATAGATTTTGTTCCAGAATCGTTGAGAACAGTGAATATTTTGATTTTATCCGGATTGAGAATGTTATCATTTCCTCCGGCATGAGAAGTAATCAGAAATACCACCACAGCAGCAATAACCAAAAGCGCTGTCGGAACAATAACCAACAGCTTATTTGAATTTTTCTTTGGTGCTGACAAATTTATGGTTTTGCAATAGGGGTATTTACGCTGATCAGCTTCTATTTCGCAACCGCATCCCTTGCAACTGATATATTTAGTCTCATCGTATCCGTTCATAAAAAACCTCTTTTTTAAACAATGGGTTCTGCAATTCCTATTACTCTTCCAAAGCAAAACACACTTTCGTGCTTGCTGAGGTCTACTGGAGAATACTTGGAATTGTAGGAAGTTAGGAATCTTCCCCTGTATTCCTTAATGCAAACATCTCCGTCAATTAAGAAAATACCGACCTCTCCTTTGCGAACACACGGGCAGGATTCCACCAAAACGATATCACCGTCATGATATTCATCCTCCATGCTATCGCCGGATATAGGAATAGCAAAGTCAGCAGCTAGTGCTTCCGGAGTGCTGCGGACGGTTATTGTTTCAGCGCTTGCTTCGTCAAGGTATAATCCTGTTCCAGCACAAGCAGCACGGTTGTAGTATGTTTTGTCACAAGTACCGTTTAGGGGCAAGCATTTATCTATAACATCGTTCTGCTCAGTTTTATTCTCTTTTTTCTGTTCAGCAACCCGTTCGGCGGCAAGCTCTGCGAGAGTTTCTGCTTTGCTGAAGACTTTTCCTTTATCGTATTCATCTAGTTGTTTGAACAAAGAAATTAGTTCAATCTCTCGTTCTTCTAAGCAAGGCTTTACTACATCATTATCTTCGGAAAAAAGATAGCTTACCGGAACCTTGAAATATTCTGATATTTTCTGTAAAATTCCGTATTTCGGAATTGCCCCCCCTTTCCAAGCGGTTATCTTAGATGAGCTTAACCCTAATTTATCTGTAATGAAAGCTGTAGGAGTTGTGTTATTCTCCTTACATAGTTTATTCAGTTGGTCGTAAAACAAAAAAGCCACACTCCTTTTGTATAAAACGCCTAAATTCTAAAATTCGGAATTTTATCTATTAACAATTCTGATTTTTAGAATTATAATGTGTATATACCCCGACAGGGGTATGCAAGGGCATACTGCCCCGAATACATTTTACCACAACGTGGCTAAAAAATCAACAGTAAGGAGGTTTTAAAATGCTGTTTAGCAATATTTTAAAGCGTAAACGCGAAGAAAAAGGTCTTACGCAGGCGGAAGTTGCCGAGCGAATCGGAACGACACAGCAGAATATAGCAAGTTTTGAGAGCGGATACAAGGTGCCGTCGCTCAAAATAGTAGTCGCTGCCGCAGATTTCTTCCACTGCTCGGTAGACGAAATGATAGGGAGGGCTGTTTCATGAATAAACCCATTCGCATTTACGGCAGGCTCAGAAAGATCGGAGACGATTACTACGAAGCTGAGTACAAGGATTACCGTCCGGACGGCACAGTTTTCGGATATGGTTTCGAGGATTTTTCCGGCGAACGGCTCGAAGCTCAGACCAAGAAGTATGAGGTGCATGTTTACAACGGAAAGACAATGCACGGAGCTGTACGCGAAGGCTGGAGAATGACTGACATAGTCGGGAACGTGATGAGAGTATCCGTGAAAACAAACGGTCTGACTGCCGCAAGGATACTCCATAAGAATAAGGACGTTGCCAGAGTACAGCGCGTCCGGTGGTGAAAGGAGTGATACCATGAGCATGAACCAAATGACCGCAGCAGTTACCGCCGCTCTGGAGAAGCTTGGCTATCGCCGGATCCGCGAACTGCAGATCACCTGCCCCACCCAGAACAGGGCGAACGTTTACCTGAACGACGAGTATTTCGGAGTATTCGACTTCGAACGCAACACCTTTGTAGACTGAGGCGAGCAATATGGAAAGCAAATCAGATTTTTCTAATCTGCTCAAAGACTACCGAAAAAAGAATGGGCTTACACAAAAGGCATTTGCTTCGTTAGTCGGGCTGTCTTATGATACTATCATAGGCTATGAACACGGCAGGAGCAAGCCGTCACCTGTTGCACGGAAAAAAATTGCAGAGAAAACAGGTATTGAAATCGCGCTTATTCCTCAAGGAAAAAATGGTGCGAAAATAGACTATTCAGAACCTTTGACTGATGAAGAGCGCGAGTTCGCAGAAATCAACCATTCTGAAATATGGAAATTTCTCAGAATCAAGAGGTTATCGTTTGATGAATGGTATGATACTGTGGTTTTCGGATATCTCCGTGCAGTCAAAATTCGTTTTCTCAGACCAGACCTTAAAGAGGTGCCGTTTTCTTACATTGCATTTCGCAATATGGAATCAACGCTTTCCAACGAGAGACGGAAACAAACACGCCGTCCTAGGACTGTCAGTCTTTACAATAGCTGTTACTCCAACTCTGATAAGCCTATGATAGACGAAATGTGCAGTCCTTACGACAATATGATCACAGATTTTTAAGCGTTTGCAATCAATTGCAAAACAGAATAGGAGTAAACCATGATAAGAAACAACGACATAATCCAGGGCTACACCGTGCTGATGGTAGCTAACGGAATGGTTCTTGCTCATTCCGAGACCGCCCCTGACCCCTACGTTGTCTGGCATACCGCCGAGAACGGCAACGATGTGTACGGCGGCAAGTACCTGCCGAACAAGGAGGACGCCGAGTGGGATTTCTGCATGAAGGCATTCCCGTGGTTCGAGGACAACGCCCCGATAAACGTCATTGAGGACAACGCAGCAGAAAAGATTGACAGTTTCAACTGGTACCTTGATGGTGCAAAGGAACGCGTGGAATCCTGCAGAAGCGTTCTGGACGAGATACAGGAGGCAATTGACAATGCCTCTGCTCTGGTCGAGGACATGGTCGCAGAACACGAAAAGCTGGTCGGAAAGAAAGCAGCTCCGCAGGAGGAAAGCGACGATTCCAAAATCGACTATATTTCTGATTTTGATTTTGAAGAAACTACTAAAATTTCATCAGCTATCTCTGAACATCTTTCAAAGCTCAAAGACGAGTCAAAGTCAGAAAAGGAACCGCTATTAACTCAGAATTTTAGCGGACGAGGACACAGAGTTGTCCACGTTAAAATCAAAAAAGTAACCAAGTAGATGAAAACAGCCGAAACGAGCAGCCCGGCAGCGGGTTGTTCGTCCGCAGGGAATGACCGCCCTGCGCTGATGATGGCAGGTCGGAGCATAAAAAATAGAGCCTCGGCAGAAACGACTACTCTTTGCACGGAATATCGTTTCTGTTTGACCCTAAGGCTCCGTCTAAAGTATATCAGAGCCTAGTGCTTTTGTCAAGTAAAATTCTTACAGAAAGGAGAAATTGCTTTGACCTATTTAACGACAGCCCAGACTGCTCAGTTAAAAGGGTGCAGTTTACAGTATGTTCAGAAATGCGTTAAAGACGGAAAAATCAGCGCTGAAGTTAAAGCAAACGCTGCGAACAACCGCACCGAATACATAATTCCCCTGACAGCACTGCCGCAGGATTTACAACTCAAATGGGAAAATCAGCAGCGCCGCTCGCTCGGCTTGGAACCGATTAAAAAGGCTGTTAAAGCCCCATTAAAGCCAGCTGAAAACCGCCTTACTCTGGACGATCTTACAGATAAGCAGCGCAGCGAGCTGTATCTCTGGACAGGAATCATCAAGGACTGGCTCACTATCCGGGACAGCTACGAGCAGTACAGCAAGGGCGAGATCGACGAGATGTTCGTTCAGGCGGCGCGGCTGAAATACCCTGACCTGGAGATAAGCACTGATATCCTCTACCGCAGGCTCAAGGCTTACCGGAACTCGGACATTTCCGGGCTTATCGACAAGAGGGGCGGCAGCAACAAGGGAACGACCGTCGTTCCGGAGTTCATGCTGAACGCGTTCAGCCGGTTCTACCTCGACCAGCAGTGCCTGCCTATAACGAGCTGCTACAAATTTACCCGGGACTGGGTGCAGGAACATTACCCGGAAAGCCTGCCGGATATGCCGTCGGAGCGCACGTTCCGCCGCCGCGCCGAGGATATTCCGTATGCGGTGCGAATGTACTTCCGCAACGGCGACAAGGCGTTTTCTGACAAGTGCCTGCCGTATGTCGAGCGACTTTACGACGATCTCCACGCAAACGATGTCTGGATAGCGGATAACCACACCTTTGATTTCTTCACCGCAGGAAAGGACGGCAAGGTTCGCCGACTGTACCTCACAGCGTTCCTTGACGCGAAATCCGGCGCTATGATGGGCTGGAATCTCACATACGCGCCCTCCGGCGACAGCACGCTGCTGGCGCTCCGGCATGGAATACTGAGGTGCGGAGTTCCGAAAGCAGTCTACTTCGACAACGGTTCCGAGTTCCTTGTATCGGATATCGGTGGACGCGGACACCGCCGCCGGAAAGACTGGAACAAGGATCCTCTGCCGCCGAACATCTTGCAGTTCCTCGGAATCGAAATGCACAACGCTATCGTCCGGAACGCAAAGGCGAAGCCCATCGAGCGCACGTTCTGCACTTTCAAGAATCAGTTTTCACGCTGCATTCCCACGTTCTGCGGCGGCACGATTCTGGAACGCCCGGAAAGCCTGAAATACAAGCTGAAGCACGGCATAATCCCGGAGGAAGAGCAGATACGGATAGCGCTGGATTCCTACATTGACGGCTGTTTCAACGCCGCTCCCTACGGCGGCAAGGAGCGCCGCTACAAGGGCATGAGGCGGTTTGAGGTCTGGAACAGCAGCATACAGGACACCGTATTCCGCACAGCGGACGAAGCTAACCTCTCAATGCTGCTGAAACGCGTCAGCAAGCCGCAGGCGGTCAACCGCAACGGCGTGTACATCAACTTCGCCGGAGAAAAGCTGTGGTACCGCGGCGCAGACACCGTGCTGCACATCGGCGAAAAGGTGTATGTGCGCTACGATCCGGCGGATCTCCGCAGCGTGCGCGTGTATGACATGGCTACGGACAAGTACCTCTGGACGTGGGATCTGGACGACGACCTCCTCGTTGACTACCTTACCAACCACCGCGAAGATATCGCCACCGCCGAGAAGCAGATCGCCGAGAGCAAAAAGCTCGTCCGGGAATACGGTCGCGGAATCCTCGACAGCGTGGACGCCGACAAGCGTATCGACATCTTCGCCGCTATGGTCAGGAATTCCGTCGAGGGCGGCAAGGACATGGTATTCAAGAAACCCGCGAAATTCGTTCCGGTATTTTCCGAGGAGAAGCTGGAGAAATCCCCGGCGCTTGGAGATATAAGCGAGATCTCCGTCAACATTGATATTCTGGATAAGTTAAACGCAGCGGCGGCGAGCCGCAGAAAGGACTGACATCATGGCAGAACAGAAAATCATCAGGAAGCTTACGCCAAAGCAGCGCGAGGCTCTTGAAAAGATAGCGGCAACCGCCGCGGAGCTTGGAATTTCCGAAGCGAAGCTTTGCGAGCGCATAGGGATAACCGGCTCGGCGTTGTCGCAGATACGCAAGGGGTACTACGCCGGGAACTGGGACAATCAGTTCGAGAAGATATACGCCTACTTTGAGAACAAGGCGGCGGCTTCCGAGACCTACAGCGAGGTAGAATACGCGCCGACCTCGATTTCTACACTGGTTTACAAGACAGTGCGGAACACACAGCTCAAGGGCGGGTTCGCGTTCGTGACCGGGGATGCGGGAGTCGGCAAGACGAAGGCGCTCCACAAGTACATAGAGGATCACCCTCACGACAGCGTGATGATAACGATAAATCCCTGCACCAAGAGCACAAAGGCAGTGCTGAAACTGCTGGCTCTGAACCTGGGAGTTCCGGTCACACAGTCCCGGGACGACCTGTGGATGAGCATTGCGGCGAAGCTACACGACGGAATGGTCGTTGCAGTGGACGAAGCGCAGCTTCTGACCTACGGCAGTATCGAAACGCTGCGTTCGTTCGCGGATTTCTTTGCTGAGCGCCGCCAGACCCTCGGCGTTGTTCTGGTCGGGAATCAGGGGATACGGGAGAAAATCGAGGGCAAGTCCCGGGAGCAGTACCGCCAGGTCGCGAACCGCGCATGGCAGCGGCAGCAGATAAGCACCGGGGACGTTCAGCCCGAGGATATCAAAATGCTGTTCCCGGTGCTTGAAGGCAGGGAGCAGGAGCTGACGCTCCTCTACAAGGTAGCCCAGACCGCCGAGGGAATACGTGGAGCAGTCCGGCTGTTCGGGAACGCCTTTGACTCCGGCGACTACGACTTTAACGGGATAGTCCGCATGGCGAAGATGATGCACCTTGACCTCAAGGGCGCGGAAAAGGCGGTGCGGGCATGAAGCACGGAAAGAATCCCACCCGCCGCCAGAAGCAGAGATTGCTTCCATCAGGCTGAATCCGGAAAACTGGCTCGTCTGCAAGGACACCCCGGACGAGCTGGTGCTGGAACACAAGATAAGCGGCAACATCAAGCGGATAAGAAAGGAATTACTGAAATGAAAATCGAATATATGCTTGCGTTCCTCGGCGGCGTTGAGCTGATGGCGCTCGCTAACGCGCTTTCACTGGGACTGCTGCCCTGCCGGCTTCTTGGACTGATATTCATGCTCGCAGCGCTGGTTGCGGCGGCTCTGCTCGGATATTCCGCCTGCTACAAGCACCTGCGAAAAGCCGTTGACCGCCGGTCGTACCATGAGGGCGTGTGCAAGGGCATACGGATCGGACGTGCGGAACGGCAGTCCGAGGTGCAGAGATTTCTTGAGGATTGATATTTTTGGGGGCTTAGTCCCCCGCCTTAATGCGGCTCCATACGGAACGGTTGCAAGCCCGATAACGCAGAGCAAGGAAAAATATAAGGAGGATTTTTATGGACAAGGAAGCACAGAAAAGATTAGCGGACGATTTTGTAGAGTTGCTTCGCACGACGAACAGGGACGGTATTGAGGAGCTTATCCGCTATCTTCAGGAGGAGACAGACTTCTTTACTGCCCCGGCAAGCACAAAATATCACGGGGCATTCGCGGGTGGACTGCTCATGCATAGCATAAATGTATGCGCTGAACTTAGGCTCGACCCGAACAGCAAGGTTTACCCGACCGAAACTCTGATCATCGTTGCGCTGCTGCACGACATCTGCAAGGCGAACTGCTACCGCACGGAAAAGCGGAACGTCAAGGAGAACGGCGGGTGGGTCGAGAAGCAGATCTATGTTTTTGAGGACGAGCTGCCACTCGGTCACGGTGAAAAATCGCTGTACCTTGCAAGCAAGTTCATCAAGCTGTCGGACGAGGAAGCCGCAGCTATCCGCTGGCACATGGGAGCGTTCGACTGCGCGTTCCGAGGCGGCGACCGGGGACTGAATGCGGCGTATGAGAAGTATCCTCTGGCGGTGCTGCTCCATATGGCAGATATGAGGGCTACTTACCTTGTGGAACGGAGTGATGACCATGACAGATGAAGAATGGGAGAAAGTCGAGAAATCCCTGTCTAGACCGTATGGACACGCGAAATTTATGATAGACGGATACACCGTTGATATCGCGGTTCAGCCTGAAAAGAAACTAAAATATGTGCTGACGGTGTATGTAAACAAGAAATGTGCATTATACACTTGCGTCAACGACTGTGATATTCGCAGCAGGTTTTATTATCCGTCAAAGCATTCGTGCCTTTCTGCGGCTGACAAGCAAAAGCTGAAAAAAGTTTCGAAAGCCAGACGGGAAAGCATAACACAAATGGCGGCATACACCGCATATTCACCATTCTGGGGAAGTTTTTCACGAATGAAAGCACACTTTATCCGCAACAATCAGTCTATAAGACTTATTAAATGTTAGATGTATACCCGGGGGCATAGTCCCCCGCCTTAATGCGGCTTCCGGCAGCGGAAACGGTTGCAAGCCCGTGCGAACGCAGAGCAGGGATTACGCTGGGTACACCCGGCAGAAAGGAGAGTGATTGCATGAAATTCAAGCTTTACGACTATGATAACGACCGTTCCACGGACATAGAGCTGACCCCATCGCAGTGGAAAGAACTTCAGGCGTTCCTGAAAGAGCTGAAGAACCCGCCCACGCACGACTACAAGGCGGTTCTCGACTGTTTCAACCGGATATGCTCGAAGCTTCCCCCGGCGACGCGGCTGACCGACAAGCGCAAGCGCGCTATCTTCAAGGCTCAGAAGGATGGCTACGATCTGGAACAGGTGTTCCGGACAGCCGCTCAGAGCGCATTCCTCTGCGGGCGGAACTCCCGCGGCTGGCGGGCAAGCTTCGACTGGATAATGCAGCCGGGCAACCTCGTAAAGGTCGCCGAGGGGCAGTATTCGGACAGCGTTCCCGCGCCCGCGCCGTCAGCGCCGCCGATGTCAGGCAATCCGTTTGACGACTATGGATAAGGTGAACGGCGCAGCGTTCGTAAAATCACTGGCGGCTCTGCACATGCAGAGCAATCCCCCGCTGGAGGGCGACTACATCGGCGAGGACGGTCTGCTCCGCTGCGGAAAGTGCGGAGGCTTTAAGCGCAGCCGCATTGAGGTCAGCGGCGAGGAGATAATCGTGCCGGTCTGGTGCGAATGCATGACCCGCGCCAAAGAGGAAGAAAAGAAACGCAGCGAAACGATCCTGGCGAACATGCGTGCTAACGAGCTTCGCCGGCTGTCGCTTATGGACAACTCACTGTCGGCGGTGCGGTTCACTACTGCTGACAAGTCAGGCGAGAACGCCCGCAGCGTGGAGATATGCCGCAGATACGCCGTAAAATTCCCGCAGATGAAGCAGGACAACCGCGGTCTGCTGCTGTTCGGCGGCGTGGGTACCGGCAAGACCTACACGGCAGCGTGCATTGCGAACGAACTATTGGCGCAGGGAGTGTCGGTCGTTATGACCTCGCTTGTCAAGCTCATCGAAAACGGTATAAGCGACCTTTGCAGCCGCCTGTCGGCAATAGACCTGCTTATCCTGGACGACCTGGGCGCGGAGCGCTCCACGGATTACGCTCTGGAGCAGGTCTACAACATCGTGGACAGCCGCTACCGCGCAGGACTGCCGGTGATATATACAACGAATCTCACGCTGGAGGAGCTGAAAAATCCCGCAGACATGCGATACGCGCGGATATACGACCGCGTGCTTGAGAAGTGTTTTCCGGTGGAGTTCCGGGGCGTTTCCCGCCGGAAACACGGCGCGCGTCAGGGGTTCGACGATATGATGGCGCTTCTCGGCGTGGATGACACTACTTAAACATCATTTAAAGGAGGATAAAACAGCATGGAAATTAAATTTAAAAAGCTTACCAAGTCCCGCGGACTGACTATCCCGCGCGACATGGCGGCGCACCTCGACCTTGACGCCGGAACTGCGGTCGACCTTACCGCCTCGGCTGACGGGAAACTCATCATCACAAAACATGTTGATACCTGCCGTTTCTGCGGCGGCGCGGAAAAGGTTAAGCAGTTCGGAGGTATATTCTGCTGTCCGCTGTGCGCAACAAAGCTTTATCAGGAGGTAACGGCAGATGAGTGATATCGTTGACAAGGTGCGGGAACTGAGCCGTATCAAGGCGGATATCGCAAAGCTCAACGACCGCCGGAAAGAGCTTGAAGCGTATTTTCTGGAGCGCGGCGGCGATGATGTAGTTGACACAAAGTTCAAGTCCACCGTGTACGCCGATCCGGATTCTCAGGCGGCAGTCACCTACACCGAGGCGCAGGCGCTGACAATAGTTTACCCGCATTACCTTAAAGAAACGCTGGGGGCGATGTTTCCGGATATCTTTGAGGAAGCCGTCAAAACCGAGGTCAAGCCGAAGAACAAGGATATTGAGCGCATGCTCATCGGAATGTTCACCGGGAATTACACCAGGTCAACGCCGGAGGAGATAATTGCGCAGCTCCCCTGCGGAGATAAGGCGAAATCCGCGCTTGCGAAGAAACTTAAAGGCGCGAAGTTTGAGACTGACCGCGACAACCTCATGAAAATCGGTGGGTTTTCGGAGCAGGACGCCGGAGATTACGCCTACTTGTACGCCGAGGCGGCGGTCTGGCAGACATTCCGGAGCGTTGCGGAGATGTCCGGCGCAGACGAAGCACGGCTGCTCCGCTGTATCAATCTCGGCGTTGCGGTGGACAGTTCCACCAAGATCGCGGTGACCTGATGGCTACCAAGGAACAGATCCGGCGGATATATGCCCTCGGCGCTGCCGCCGGACTGCTCGACCGGAGCGCCGGGAACGACGACAACCTCCATCTTTGGGTAAAGCAGTTTTCGCTTAAAGACCACATCTCGGAACTGACCGAGCAGCAGGCGGATTTCATCATCAGGCGGCTGGAGGAATACCGCTCGCAGGTCGCGCCGAAGCCGGAACTCATTACAGAGGAACAGCAGAATATGTGCTTCAAGCTGATGTACCGGATAGCCGAGATTTCTCCGTCGGACATCAAGCCCCGGGAACGGTTGAGGGGTGTAATATCCAAGGTGACCGGCAGAGAAATCCGCCCGGACAGGGATATTTTCAGCCGTGTAACCCGGGCAGAGGGTTCGGAGATAATTGAAATGCTCAAGCGGATACTCCGCTCAGAGCAGAATAAACTGAAAAGGAGTGATAAGCATGGGACTTGCAATGCTGGTAAAGAAGAGCCACCTTAACGCCGACCAGCAGGAGGTGGCTGACATCATCGGGCTGGAAAACTACCAGGCGCTGGTGGATACATTCGGCGGTTCACAGATCTGGATACCGAAAGCGCGATCGCTGGTGTCGTCCCCGGAAATTTCTACGTATATCCGGTCAAGGCGGCAGAACGGCGACACTCCGGAGCAGATAGCCCGGGAACTGGAGCTTCCGGTGTCGGAGGTAAGACGGCTTTCAAAGTGATTTATGGCTCATCGCAAACGCGGTGAGCCGTTTTTTTATGTCGTTTCGCTTTGTGATTTCGCTTTTTACAAAGATACATTTTTATAGTATAATATGCGTAGCAAAAATAACATTTTAAAGAGGTGATACCGTGGATTTCGACACAATCTATAATATGATACTTACCGTCGGCATGGGCGCGATAACGTTCTTCCTCAAGCGCAGTTTTGATAAGCTGGACAGCCGTGCGAGCCACTCCGATGTAGAGGAGCTTAAAAACAAGCTTGCCAGCCGCGCAAGCCGCTCCGATGTTGATGAACTCAAAGACAAGCTTGAAAGCGCCGACGAAAAGTACGCCAGCAAATCCGAGCTTAACGAGCTGAAAAAATCCATCGAGAAAATCGAGAACAACATAGATTTCCTCAAGGAGAATACCGTGCGGAACTCCGATTTTATCCGCACCATGACGCGGCTCGAAACAAAGATTGACGATCTCAAAAGGGAGTGATATAGATGGACATGGAAAGAGTACACCGCGAGAAATTCTGCGACAACAACGCCCGGGTGCTTCGGGCTATAAATACGCTGCGGACAAAATACGTCCGCATACGTGAGCTGGAATACGGTCTGGAGGTCGATGTGAGCGCTCCGGAGATAGCTGACTGCGTGAATTATCTGAACGAGGGCGGCTACATAAAGCTCCGTGACGTGGAGTTCCACAATGAAGTAGCCGACCTCGCCGACGCAGAACTGCACAGCCTTGAGGCTAAGCTTACTGCAAAGGGCATTGCGTTCCTGAACGGCAAGATTTCCGACCCGTGCATAAGGCGGTGAGTCATGAAACGTAAGCATAGCAAGATAGACAAGCTGCCGTCTGACATCAAGGAAGCAGTCGAGCAGATGATCCTCGGAGATTACACCTACCGGGACGTCTGCGATTTCGTACGGGACACCGCGAACGTCACGCTGTCTGAGGCGGCTGTCTGCCGGTACGCGCAGGGGCTGAACGCCAGCGTTCAGGAGATTCGCCTTGCAAGCGAGAATATGCGCGCTCTGACCGAGGAAATGCAGAAATTCCCGCAGCTCGACACCACCGAGGGAATCGCCCGGCTGATATCCCACAAGGTATTGCAGGCAGTCCAGCAGATGGACGAAATTGCCCTCAAGGAAGCCGACCCGCTCAAGCTCATCGAAAAGGCAACGGCGCTGATCAGGGCGGTAAGCCTGAAAAATTCCACGGATATCAAGACGGCGAACCTCAAAAATGTGGCGTTCGAAAGCTTTAAAGAGGATATTTTCGACGCTATGGCAAAGGAAAATCCGGAACTGTACCGCTCGCTGGTGCAGTTCATCAACAGCAAATCGCAGGAGGAATAATGTACGTTATATATTGTCAGTCCGGCAAGGAAATGACGGTCGTCCGGCAGCTTGCCGAAAAGAACATCACGGCGTATGCTCCACGCCGGCTGGTTCAGGAGCGCCACCGCCGCAGGTGGGTACAGCGCGAAGTGCTGCTGTTCAGCGGATATGTGTTCCTCGACGCGGAGCTGACCCCGGACATCTGGCAGGCGGTCAAGTTCTGCTATGGAACGCTGCGGATACTCAGCCGCTCGCAGCTCAGCCAGACCGAGGATGAATATATCAGATTCCTCTGCAATGACGGTCACGCGCTGGGAATAAGCCGCGGTTATGTTTCCGGCGGCGCGCTGCATATCACGGACGGCTTCCTGAAACGCTTCCAGCATAAGATAATTCGATTCAACCGGCGCGGCAAACGCGCTGTGGCGGACGTTACGATCTACGGCAGGCACTACGAGGTTATCCTCGGCTGCGAGATAGAAAGTCAGCCTGCGGTTCCGTTGATAAGCTCCGGAACTGCGAAGAATATCCCCTGATATCTGCGGAACATGTTCCGAACGGACAGGGCGAAGCTATATCATCATGATTTCGGGCTGGTGTTTTGAAGTATCCGCCTGAAATCGCCTGTAAGCGCCTTGTGCATTTCCGAGGGTAATTTCATTGCCGCGATACAAACGGCGGTTTTGAAGTGCCTTTGAACGCATTTGAAGGCATATCCGGAATGCTCCGGAAAATCAGCGCGGAAAATCGCCTGTAAGCTACGCAGATTTTTCAAAGGGTAATTTCCCCGCCCCGTAGCAAATCGCGGGCTTAAACGCAAATTAAGCGCATTTAAACGTATGTGAAAGAGGTGACAGCATGAGCAGGAAGAAAAAGAGCATAGCAGCCCTCGGCGCTGCCATTGCCGAGCGCGAAAAAAACAGCACAGACCAGACCTCCGTAATCCAGCAGCTTGTGGAGGCTTACTTATCCACAAATAACGAGGCTAAGCGCGCTAAGAAGATAGCTGAGATAAAATCCCGCTGCGGCGGTCTGAACGAACTCCTGTCCCAGAACAGCGAGCTGCTGACCGCCGAGGTGGAGCAGGCGCTCCTGCGCGCGGCGACCGGCTACACTGTCACCGACCGCACTATTAAATATGTGAACGGCGTCAAGACCGTGGAAACAAAGGAGCGCCACATTCCTCCGTCCCAGCCAGCTATTGAATTCTACCTTATTAATAAAAAGGGCGAGGATTACAGCCGAAACGGCGGCGGTTCAGGCAACGCTGACGGCGCTCTGGCGGATATTCTGGAGGCGTTAAAAAATGGGTAAAGTTACATTCACGAAAAAGCAGAACGACCTCATGCGGCTGTTCAAGCAGAACAAGCTTCCGCGCCTGACCGTTTTACAGGGTTCGGTGCGTTCGGGCAAGACATGGATATCGCTGATATTCTGGGCGCTGTGGGTGGCTTCCCGTCCGCGCGACTATCTGTACATGATGACCGCGAAGTCGCTCCAGACTCTCAAGCGCAACTGCCTGCTGCCGCTTCAGGAGCTTATCGGCGAAAGGAACTTCACATTCTCGCTCTCCGCAAAGGAGGGCGTTCTTTTTGGACGGAAGATAATGCTGGAGGGCGCGAACGACGCGCGCTCCGAGAATAAGATCCGAGGAATCACGCTGGGCGGCGCTTACTGCGACGAGCTTACGCTGTTCCCAGAGGATTTCTTCGTCATGCTGCTGTCACGTTTGTCTGCGCCCGGCGCAAAGCTGTTCGCGACCACAAACCCGGACACGCCTACCCACTGGCTAAAGAAAAAGTACCTCGATAACGAGGCTCTTGCGGACGACCTGCTGAACATCTTTTTCGGCATTGACGATAATACAACGCTCCCAGCCGACTACGTTTCCGCGCTGAAAAAGGAGTACACCGGAGTGTTCTACGACCGGTTCATTCTCGGCAGGTGGGTAGTCGCGGCGGGCGCTATTTACCGGGTGTTCTCGGACAATATCCCCGCGTTCGCCGCGCCGGAGCCGCTCCCCCGGTTGGACATGATAAACGTCGGAGTGGACTGGGGCGGCAACGGTTCGGCTCACGCGATGGTCGCGACCGGAATGACCTACAACTGCGAAAAGCTCATCGCCCTGCGGAGCGAACGTGTTCCCGCAACCGGACTGACCCCGCAGCAGATATACAAGCGTATCTACGAGTTCTGCGAGGACGTTCAGCGGGATTTCGGCAGGATCGAGGACATCTACGCCGACAGCGCCGAGCAGACGCTCATTTCCGGTTTGCGGGAATACATAAAGCCGCTCGACCTGACTGTGAAGAACTCCATGAAACGCCCGATAATCGACCGAATCCGCGCAACGACCATGCTCATGGGCGGCGAACGGTTTCTCATGACTTCGGATTGCGAAACGCTGCGGGACGCGTTCCAGGGCGCGGTGTACGACGACAAGGTTGTCGGCGAGGATATCCGGCTGGATAACGGCACCTCGGATATTGATACGCTGGACGCGTTCGAATACAGTTTTGAAAGATACATTCCGCGGCTTATAAGGAGAGATTAATGAACGTTTTAAACGCGCTTAAAGGCTTATTTAAAGGGAAAGGAGGAACGGACGTGGACGACTTTAATATTACAGACTCGGCGGTAAGCTCGACCATGCGCTCCGCGACTTCCCTCTGGTGGGACGCGTTTCAGGGACAGCTTCCGTTCACGCAGACCCACAAGAATTTCAAGCCGCTGCCGGTGGCTTATACTTCTACCGCGTATCTGGCGCAGCTCGTCACCGGGGAAATCAAGTTCGAAGTCGCGGACGAGGAGCTGAACAAGCATGTCCAGAAGAATCTCCTGCCGAACCTCGACAGGATAGTTCAGCAGACCCTTGTCGGCGGCTACACGGTGATTAAACCGTATTTCGTGCAGTCCGGCGAAATGTTCTTCGATTCCGGCACCAGCCGTGACTTCCTGCCGATGGCTCTGGACGAGAATGGGCACATCACCGAGGGCGTATTTTTCGAGCGTATACGGTACCGTGGCAAAATCTACGAGCGCCGGGAACATCACACATTCCAGAACGGCGTGCATACCGTCCGGAACACGGCGTATCTCTACGGCACAAAGCACGCTGTGGAGCTTGCGACCGTGCCGAAATGGGCGGTTCTGCTTCCGGAAGGACGGATTCTCTCAGATATTCCGATGATAGCGACATTCCGCACGCCCTACGCGAACAACATCGACCTCGACAGCGAACTTCCGATAAGCATTTTCGCGAACTCTCTCGGCACGCTGCATGAGATAGACGAGGCGCATTCCGAGTATTGCGCGGAATTTAAGAAGATGTCCGCAAAGGTATTCGCCGACCGCACCGTTTTAAAGGAAAACAGCGGTATTCCCGACGATTACTTTGTAGGGATAAGCGGCGACGGTACCTCCACAATGGAACAGCAGATAATGGCTTATGCTCCTCAGATTCGCGAAACCGAGCACAGCGCCAAGATAAACAAGGAACTGCGGTTCTACGAAACGCAGATAGGTGTAAGCTCCGGAACGTTCTCGTTCGATACGCAGAAAGGACTTGTGACTGCAACGCAGGTTCTTTCCGAGGACAGAACGACCTACAACACGGTCTGCCAGATACAGCGACAGCTCCGCCCGGTGCTCCAGTCGCTCAGTCAGATCATCGTCACGCTTGCGCGATTCTATGGCGTAGAGTGCGAGGACGGCGAGTGCGCGATAGAGTTCGGCGATTCCGTATTTGAGGACACCGGAACAGAGTTCAACCGCCGCTTCCAGATGGTTCAGGCGGGACTGCTCAAACCGGAGCTCTTTGTTTCTTGGTATTACGGCGTCCCAGTTGAACGGGCGCTGGAAATGATATCGCCCATGACCGAACTGTTCGGAGGTGAGTAAATGCTCACTCCGGAACAGCTTCAGAATCTTCCGCAGGAGCTGACAGACCTCTACGACCAGCTCTCCGAATTTATTCTCCGGGACATAGCCCGGCGCATCGCAAAGGGCGCGCAGATAACCGACACGGCGGAATATCAGCTTTACCGAGCGCGGAGCCTTGGGCTTTCCACGGACGAAATAGCCGCGAAAATCGCCGAGATAAACGGCAGTTCCGCGGCGGAGATCAACCGGCTTATCCGTGAGGCTGCGGCGCAGTCCGATGAGTTCGACCGCAAAATGCTCGGAGCCGACAAGGGCGCGGCTGTTCCGCTGGAAGAAAACGCACAGCTCCAGAAGCTCATTTCCGCGCAGATAGCGGAAACCGCCGGAAAGTGCGAGAACCTCACAAACACGATGGGGTTCGCCGACCACGACTTCCTCGGGCGCGTGTATTACCTGTCCATGACGGATATGTACCGCCGGGAGATGGATTCCGCGCACATGAAAGTTGCGACCGGCGCGACGGATTACATGACCGCGATCCGGCAGGCTTGCAACAAGCTTGCGGCAAGCGGCGTGCGTACCATAGACTACGAAAGCGGTCGCTCCGACCGTATCGAGGTCGCGGCGCGCCGGGCGCTCCTTACCAGCGTGGCGCACGTCACGCACCGTATCTCCGAACAGAACGGCGAGGAGCTGGGCGCGGACGGCTGGGAGATGTCGGCGCACTCCGGCTCCAGACCGTCCCATGCGGTGTATCAGGGGCGGCAGTATACGCAGGAGCAGTATGAGCGTATCATAAAGCCGCTCATCAGCGAGCCGAACTGCCGCCATGATGTGTTCCCGATAATCCTCGGCGTGTCCGAGCCGGTTTACACCGAGGAAGAACTCAAGAACATAGATCAGTCGCCGTTTACCTATGAGGGGCGTAAGTATACTGCGTATGAGGCTTCCCAGCAGATGAGGAAAATGGAGCGCGCCATGCGAAAGCAGAAAGACCGCTGCATCGTTGCCGACGCTGCCGGGGACGAGGATAGCTTCACCGCTGCGAGCATAAAGCTCCGGCGGCAGAAGGATATTTATGAGGATTTCTGCAAGGCTGCTGACAGCTACACGCAGTATGAGCGGACTTACGTCGCCGGGTATGACCGCAGGCTTGCGGGTAAGACCGGGGCGGTTACGCGGAAGCAGCGGGAGTTTGAAAAGGCACAGATCCGCTTGACAGAAGAAAAGAATCGTGCTATAATTGAGCAAGAGAAACGGAAAGAACAATTCCGTTCCGACCTAAAAAGCGGCAAAATCAACACATCGCTTGACGTGAAAAATCAGAAAAAGCATATTATTTCACCTGAATGGAAGAACAATGTAAGGCAGCAAATAAAGAAGCTGCATGACGGTGACACCAAAGCCGCTTCTCCAAAGAGCAGACTTTTCAAAGATGTTACTCCGGAAAAGTTGTTTAAGGAGTATTCCGGCAAGGGAACGCTCCGACTGCAAAAGAACAGCACGACTGTTGATGAATTTGTTACTGCGGATTATCCTGTTGGTATTACATTTGACCGAAAGCTGCAAAAATACGTCCGAACACGAAGATTCCAAATCAGATATCAGGACGGCGGGTATCACTTATTCCCCGTTTCAGAGAAAGAAGATGATTAGTTATGAACATTTGTCAGAGGAACATTGACATACTGGACGGAAAAAGAGCCAGAGTTACCGATACAGACGGTAACGTGTATGTCGGCAAAGGCTATCAGCCTTGTATCGCAACTTATAAGGACGGCGAAGAGGGCGATGGAATCTGTTTTCTTTGCGACGATGGTTTAGACCTCATCTTCGCTGAAGATGAAATAGCGAATGTCGAGCTACTTTGATAACAGCTGTATAATAATTCCGCACTCCCAGCAATGGGGGTGCAAATTTATACCCTGAAAGGAGAAAGCCTATGCAGCACATATCGGAACGAATTGTAAACATAGCCGATCTGGAGAAGATTCTGACAGATATTCACCTGCTTTCGCAAATAGCACAGAACAGCTCCGGCGATGAAACGCAGAAGCTGCTCCATGAAATAGGAAGATTGGCTGATGAAGCAGCGAACTTCCAGTTCCGCCTTGAAAGTAGAATTACTACTATAGCCAATTAGTAATTCTTGTATCTTCAATTTTAGGCGGTGCATTGTGAAGATGAACGCAATCGCAAAAATCATTGCATATCATCCACTTGTATTCCTCTGATTGTTCATTTGCTGGAAGCTTGCTGTTTTCGACGATAGGGCACTTGGCGCTTTGAAAAACAGCGGAATAAGGATTTGCCGGGTCGTTATATCGGTACGTCACAAGAATCGGTAAATCTATATTCCATTTGTCACAATGAACTTTCATCGGAATAATAGTACAACAATCCATGATTTTGACCTCCTTTCTATACTATTATATTAAATCGAGTGTCAAACGTCAAGGTGTTAATTATCAGAAAGGAGTTCCCATGATCCAGAACAACCGATACTGCAAAGCGAAGCAGGCGGCGGTGAACGCGGACGCAACGCGGAAGCGCCAGCGCTGCAATCAGCGAGATCCGCCCCGGTACGTCAGCAGCTACACATACCACATAGTCATGCTACCCTTACTAAGGGTACATTTTTTTACCTGTTTTTAAGGAGGAAACATCATGGATAAGTTAAAAGCGCTCCTGCAGAAGCTCGGCATTGAGCTTACCGCAGACCAGACCAAGCAGATCGGCGAGGTGGTCGAAAAGGAATTCGTTCCCGCTGCCGAAGCCACAGCTAATAAGACAAAGCTTGATGAGCTGACTAAGCAGCTTGCCGCCCGCGACAAGGATCTCGCAAAGCTCAAGGCGGATAACAAGTCCGAGGAGCTTCAGAAGCAGCTCGACGAGTTGAACGCAAAGTACAAGCAGGACACCGACGACCTCAACGCTAATCTGTCCGCGCAGCAGGCGGATTTCGCCGCAGAGAAGCTGTTCGGCGGCTACAAGTTCGCAAGTGACCGCGTCCGCAAGTCCGTTCTGGACGAATTCAAGGGCAAGGGCTTCAAGCTGGAGAACGGCGAGTTCGTCGGCGGCAAGGAGTACCTCGAGGGGCTGAAGCAGTCTGAGCCGTCTGTGTTCGCAGCGGAACAGAAGCCCGGGCTGTTCATGGGCAGTACGCAGAGCAACGTCAGCGCCAGCGCAAACAACCTTGAGGAACAGATTTTCGCCGGAATCGGCGTAAAGAAGTAAAGGAGGACACCATAATGGCAATCAATACGATAGAAGCGGCAAAGATATTCCAGACCGCACTCGACCTGCAGATGATGCAGGGAGCAACTTCCGGCTGGATGGAGGACAACGCCGGACAGACCAAGTATTCCGGCGGTAATGAAGTCAAGATCCCGAAGATGTCGCTCAGCGGTCTTGGCAAGTACAACCGCGACAGCGGCTACGTTCAGGGCGCTATCACCTATTCATACGAGACCAGAACCCTGACCCAGGACAGAGGCAGAAAGTTCCTGCTCGACAAGATGGACGTTGACGAGACAAACTTCGTTGCAAGCGCTTCCGCTGTAATGAGCGAGTTCCAGCGCACAAAGGTAATTCCGGAAGTGGACGCTTACCGCTACAGCAGGATCTACGCTCTGGCAAAGGATAACTACGGCAGGACTTACACCCCGGCGGCAAGCACCATCCTGTCCACGCTTTCCGCTGATATAACAGCGGCGCAGGACGCCACCGGAGCTGACGACCTTGTGATCATCATGCCTATCACTGTTTCGGATATGCTGAACAACAGCGAAAAGATAACCAAGTACATTAACGCCGGAGATTTCAAGCAGGGCAGCCTTGACCTCAAGGTGAGGTACTTCAACGGCATTCCTATCATTCCGGTTCCCTCTGCGAGAATGAAAACCGCCTACACCTTCAACGACGGCACGACCGGCGGTCAGGAAGCCGGCGGTTTCACTCCTGCCGCAAAGGCGACCCAGATAAACTGGATAATCTGCCCGAAGTCCGCGCCGATAGCCGTTTCCAAGACGGATAATTTTAAGATCATCGACCCGGACGCTAACCAGTCCGCTGACGCATGGCTCATTGCATACCGCAAGTTCCACGACCTCTGGATAAAGGACAACATGCTGCCCTCTATCCGCGTGTGCGCGGTAGCTAAAACATGAGTTACGCTGACTACGCCTACTACACCGACAGCTACGGCGGCAAGGCGGTAAGTCAGGAGGATTTCCTCCGGCTTGCCGCCAAAGCCTCCGCGTATCTCGATAACCTGACGTTCGGGCGCGCCGCCGGGAACGCCGACGATGAACGGCTGAAAATGTGCTGCTGCGAGCTTTGCGACAGCCTGCTGCTTACAGATGGCAACGGTGGCATGGTGAAGCAGTCCGAAAGCGTGGGGAGCTGGAGTTACACACTGGCGAGCAGTTCCGAGGGAACATCTGAATCCGTCATGGTTCGCGCGATTTGCCGCGCGTGGCTACCTGCGGAGTGGCTTTACAGAGGGGTGGCGCGGGAATGAGGTTTACGGAAACCATCACGGTCTACAATAAGATCCCGCAGCAGGGGCGCGAACCGGAGAAGCTCCGCCGCACGGTAGTTCACGGAGTATTCTGGGACTACACGACCGGAGCCGCGTTCGGCAAATCAGGAAAGGACGACAGCGACAGCATTATGGTCATGATTCCGGATATGCCTGCTCTTGTGCCGGCAGCGGAATGGTTCCGGAGCGGCTGCCCCGAAGATAAGTTCACGCTTTCCCCCGGCGACATAATCGCCCGGGGCGAATGTGGAAATATCTCAAGCGCAGCGGAACTTGAACGGCAGCACACCGAAAAATTGATAATCACAGCGGTTCGTGACTGCCGGTTCGGTTCCGCAAGTTTGAGACATTGGGAAGCTTCCGGAAAGTAGGTGATTCGATGAAAATTACTACCGAACGAGGGGTATTGTTCACTACCGCCAGTGGCAAGTCTATTCTTCGCTGGAATGGTGGTAAGCCACCCACCGAGGAGGGTTTTAACCAACTCCAGATTTTCATTGACAACACAGTTGTCCGGCATATGGATCCATACGTCACTATGCGTACCGGAATGCTGAAGAAATCCGTTATCCTCGGTTCCCGAATGGGCAGCGGCGAGCTGGTGTTTATCGCGCCGTATGCTCATAAGCAGTACTACCGCAACGGAAAGCTCAAGGGAAAGCGCGGTTCGCGGTGGTTCCACCGTATGTGGGCGGCGCTTAAGGACACCATCGTCCGTGAAGTCAAAAATTACGCAAGGAGGCTGATGCCGTGAAATCAGTTATGGACAGCGTTTGCGAATACCTTTCCGGGTGTCCGCTGCTCGACCCGAAACTTCCGGTCTACCTTGATTATGTGGACGATAACGACTGCTACTGTGTGGCTACGGTTCCGAATGCTCCTTTCCGCAAGGATATTCTCGGCAACCGTATATACACGGTGACGTTCCAGTTCGCATATCGCACGGCTATCGGCAGCGATGTGGAACGCGGAAAGAATGTTGAATTTCTGGAGCAGTTCTGCCGCTGGATAGATGAGCAGAATGACCGGCGCAGCTTCCCCGCTCTGGCGAAGAATCAGACCGGACAGAGCCTCAAGGTAATAGAGACCGGCTGTCTTGACGAGACCGCCGAGGATAGGGTAACGGGCGTTTATTTAACGCAGCTACAGTTTATATATAAGGAGAGATGTTAACATGGCAATCACAGGAACAGGCGCTGTAGAGCGCGAATACAGCGTACTGCTGATACAGATCAACGGGATATGATATCCCATCGGCGAGGACAACGAGAGTATGGAGCGTACCCGCAACAATACGGTCACACAGACCAAGAACGTTCTCGGAAAGACCAAGACTAAGGTCACAAAGGGCAATCAGGTAACATCAGTTTCACCGTTCCTCGTTGCAAGGGATTCCGCGCTCGGCAAGGAACTGTATGAGATAGACCGCCTGAACAAGCAGCTTGACGAGGTCAAGTACCGCTTTATGGAGGTCTCTATTTTCGACAGCAAGGGCGACGAAAAGTTCGCGGCATGGACGCAGGAAGCAAAGATCGACCTCAAGAGCTGGGGCGGTTCCGCTGCCGATGGTCTGACAGCTCCGTTCGACATCGTCTGGGAGGGCGACCGCACATACGGTATATATGACCGCGCGGCGAACACATTCACCAGTGACGGCGGTATCGAGGAGCTGACGGTCGTTTCTACCGCAGGCGGCTCTGCGACCAGTACGGTGCTGCTGGTGTCCCCGCAGCTCAGCACCGGTAATCATTATGTGTACAAGGGCGGCGCGTCCGCTCAGACCGTCGCCGAGGGGCAGGACGTTACAAGCTGGTCTACGCTTTCCCCCGGTACCGCGATAACCCTGACCGGGTCGCCGGCGACAATCACGGTAGTCGAGGCTGACGCGGCAGGCAAGGCTGTTAAGGCTGGCAGCGTTACGGCAGTGTACGGGTCGTAAAGTGACATTTTCTGCTTGACTTTATCCTTCAGGTGTGATATAATGTAGAAAAATCACATCTGGAGGGTTAAGTTTATGAAAAGTAAAATTACAGCCATTATTGCAATGCTAGGTATTTGCTTATCATTGTCTGCATGTTCGCAGACTGGGAATCAGTATGAAAGTAGCGCTACCAGTGTCTCTACCTCAACAACTTTTGGCACAGAGCTTGCTGAACCCGAAGAGCATGGTACATCTGCATATGTTGATTACTTGTTCTATAAAGCAAAAGCTGACTCCGAAACTGCTACCGAAGAAGATCTTCAGTCGGCACTTGATTGGTTAAAAAATAATGTTGATAACATATTTGACAATCAGGAAAGCATGGAGCTTGCAATGTATAACGGGGAGCTGCTTGAAAGGAAATACAAGGACAGTGGCAATTCCTTTGAAAAAATAGGATGGCAGGCTTACAAAACCGTAAAATACGTTTACCGCGGTGCTGAAAGCGTTGATGATCAGGCGACGATAGACAATTATTCGGAACTGAAGAATCTTCTTTCATCTGCCGATAAGATTTCATAAGTTGAGCAATTGACATAAAGAGCGCCACTGAAATGGCGCTCTTTTTCGTGGAGGAATTTATATGAACACAATGAAATACACAGTAACCCCCGAATCCCCGGTAGATATCGAAATATCCGCCAACGGCGAAACACATCACATCAGCTTCTACCCGACAGACCTTGCTGTTCGTGAACGGTTCTACCAGACCTACGAAAATCTGAAGAACTACAAGCCCAGAGGATTTAAGGTCGTTGTTGATAAGAACGGCGTTTCGAACGCCGAACTGGAGAACGCAAAGGAGCTGCGCCGCTTTGCCGAGTTCCTCGGCGAGCAGGTAGATGGAATCTACGGCGAGGGAACAGCGAAGATCCTCACAGGCGGGCGCTGCGAGCCTTCGGAGCTTATCCGTTTCATCTGCGAAACTGCAAAGTACTTCACCCAGACCTCCGACCAGCTTATCAGGCACTACACCGAAGCGGTTCAGGGCGGTGTGATGAAGTGAATTACCTGCTTGAACAAATGCCGCAGGCTGTCCTGATCGACGGCGAAGCGGTACCTATAAATACAGATTTCCGGGTATGCCTGCGAATAATTCAGGCACTGGAGGACGAGCGGCTCATGGAACATGAAAAGCTGACTGTGCTTATTACGCTCCTCTATCCGGATCCGCCGAAAAATACAGCCCTTGCAATTGAGCAGGGGCTGAAATTTTTAAATCTCGGCGAATCTGTTGACGGCGGCAAGGCTCGTCAGCAGATAGTTTACAATCTTAATAAGGATTCAGCTTATATTTACACGGCGTTTAAAAGCACTTTCAACATAGATTTAAACACCGTTGAAAATCTTCATTACTGGAAGTTCCGCAGTCTTTTTGCCGACCTCGGCAGGGACTGCTTTTTTAATACACTCATAAGTCTGCGTTCACGGCAGCGTTCCGGGAAACTTTCGGACAGCGAAAAGGAATTCGTCCGGAAGAACCCGGAGATTATGTCCCTGACTGAGCATAAGCACAGCAGCGCCGTGCAGGACTTTATCTCGAAGATAGGAAGGAGAGGATAGCATGTCACAGGCTGACGGATATGTCCGTATCGTCACGCAGAACGATGTTTCTGAAGCGCAGCGCTCCACCGAGCAGCTCGGGGACACGATACATGATGCACTGGACACGACACCTGCGAACAACATGACGCAGGCTGTAAATGCCGTACGGAATGCAACTGAACAGCTTGGCGGTTCGGTTCAGAACTCCATGGATACCGCTCCGGCTGACAACATGACCGGCGCAATTGGCGGTCTTGAGGACGGTATTTCCAACACAGGCGAGGCTGCGCTCAAGACCGGTGACATCATCAAGGCTAATCTGGTTTCGGAAGCGGTTACGCAGGGTATTCAGAAATTGGGAGATGTCCTGAAAAGTTCTGCTTCCCGAACAATTGAGATCGCAGATGGTCTGGACAGCTCGGTAAATAAAATCGCCGCTGCAACAAATGCCAGCGCAGAGGAAGTGAATAAGCTGCGTTCTATTGTTGAACAGATCTACGGCGATAATTTCGGTGAGGGGTTCGAGGATATCGCAGACAGCATATCAAAAATCAAGCAGAATCTCGGCGAACTTGACGACAAGGAACTTGTAAAGGTCACTGAAAGCGCCTATGCCCTCAAGGACGTGTTTGATTACGACATTGCAGAGAGTTCCCGCGCGGTCAAGGCTATGATGGAAAACTTCGGAGTGTCTGCTTCCGAAGCCTATGACTATATCGCCCGCGGCGCTCAGAATGGACTTGATTACTCCGGCGAACTGCTGGATAATATCTCGGAGTATTCCGTGCAGTTCAAGAAGATGGGACTTTCCGCAAGCGATATGTTCACGATTTTTTCCAATGGTGCCGAGAATGGCGCGTGGAATCTGGATAAGATTGGCGACTCAGTCAAAGAAATGGCTATCCGCGTTATCGACGGCTCGGACACCAGTAAGCAGGGATTTGAAGCCCTAGGCTTCGAAGCTGACAGCATGGCTGAAAAGTTTGCCGCAGGCGGAGTTTCGGCAAGAGTGGCTTTTCAGGAAGTCATAGCCGCTCTTGCCGAGATGAACGATCCTATCGCACAGAACACAGCCGGCATAAATCTCATGGGTACCATGTGGGAGGACATGGGCGCGGAAGCAATTCTGGCGCTTGGAGATATCTCTGACAGCGCGTTCGACTGTGCCGGCGCAATGGACACGATAAAGGACGTCAATTACAGCAGCCTTAACAACTCGCTGGAAAATGTCCAGCGACAGATTGACCTGCTTATTGAGCCTATCGGCGAAAGTCTGATACCTGTTCTTGATGAAGCTGCTGATTCGGTTGCGGAGATTGCGCAAAAGGGCGACCTCAAGGAGATAGCAGTCAATGTCGGTAGCTTTATTTCTGGAACGCTGACGTTGCTGCTCAAAAACATCAACCTTATAGCCTCGGCAGTCACCGGTGTTACTGCTGCGGTTATTGCTTTCAAGACCGCGAATGTGCTGACAAAAGTGATTGCAAGCTGGCAGACCGCCGCTTTACAGGTCACTCTGCTCGGAAATGCACAGGGAGCGGCTGCAATAAAGAGCGCGGCGCTGAAAGGCGAGCTTACGGCGCAGGAGATAGTCTACGCCGTACTTAGTGGCAAACTTGATGTTGCCACAGCAAAGCAGATTGCCCTCAATACAGCTATGAATATGAACCCCGCAGGTATTATTGCCGTTGCGGTAGGGTTGCTTGCAACTGCCCTTACAGGTTTCGCAATCAGCGCCGGAACAGCGGAATCCGCAGCCAAAGAGCTGAATGACGCTATTGACCAGATGCATGATTCTGTTGAAAGCTCTATCGCCGACAACGAAGCCGAAATGTCAGTGCTGAAGGATAAGGTCAAGAGATACGACGAACTCCGCACTGCCGTAAGTCTGACTTCCGACGAGCAGAAGGAACTCTCAACTCTGGCACAGGAGCTTCAGAGCGTTCTCGGCGATGAGGTCACGGTCGTAGACCAGCTCACAGGGAAGTACAATGACCTTACTGACGCAGTCGATACTTATATTAATAAGAAAACCGCTTCTGTAAAGCTGACGGCATACGAGGAAGCGGCGAAAGAAGCGTATAGGATAAAGGCTGAAGCCGAGGAAACACTTAAAGAAATACAGAATGAATATGGCGATATTGTTTCATGGAATTTCACTACTGGATGGAGAATGGCAGGAGATAAGGGCTTCGCCGGTACTCAGATGGCGCAAGATGCCGAGGCTGCTGTTAAATCTATACAGGAAGCCGACAAAACCATAGCAGAATGGCAGGAGCTGTTGTCCGAATCCTACAAGGACGGCATTACCGTTTCCGGAACAAAGACCCCTGTCTCCACCAACAGCAAGCAGACTGAACCCGCTAACAGCCTCCCCGATTACTGGAAACAGAAAAGCGAGGATTTCAAGTACTGGAAAGAATCCTACAAGTACGACTATGATATGGGACGTATGTCTGCGGAGGAGTATTACGCTACCCTTGCTTCGCTCCGCGATGAGTTCCTTGAGAACGAATCGGACGAATGGCGCTCGGTCAACGTCGAAATAAAGAAGTACTACGACAGCTTATCCGAGGAGCAAAAAAAGGCATACGAAAAGCGCCTTGAGGAGCAGAAAAAAGCAGATGAGGAAGCCAAAAAAGCCGCGGAACAGGCAGCCGCCGAAGCCATTGCCGCCCGGAAAGCGGCATACTCCGAAGAAAAATCCCAACTTGAATTTAAGCTGAAAACCAACCATATCACGGAGAAAAAATACTATTCCGAACTTGCTAAGCTCCGGGACAAGTACCTCGACAAAAACTCCGCCGAATGGCGCAGCGCGTTCCTTGAGACCTACGAATACAATCAGAAGATGATCCAGGCGAACAAAGACGCTCTGGAGCAGCTCCTGAACGACGCCAGCGACACCACGCTGTCCGCTCTGGAGAAGATAGTTTCCGCGCGGGACAGCCTGACGGCTAAGCTTACAGACTTCAACAAGACGTTCGAAAAGGTCACCGAAACCATTCCGGAAACGGTGGCGGTCAAGGGTGATTTCACTATCACCACCGCCGAGCATGATGTCGAGACCTACAAAATGGGCGCTGACAGCATTGAGGATAACATCAAGGTTCTTGAGGAATATGGCGCAATGCTGGACGCTCTCAAGGCGCGCGGCGCTGATGAAAGCACGCTCAGCTCCATACTGAACATGGATATTGAGGAAGGCATGGAGTTCGGCTCTAAGCTGCTCAATATGTCGGATCAGGCATGGAACAGCTATTTCGACAGCCTTGAGCGGCTCCACAGGACAGCCGCAGAAATATCCGCGAAATACTATCAGGACGAGGTCAACAGCCTCAAGGAGAACTTTGTGGACAAGCTCCGCAGCGCGTTTGACGGCATGACCAGCGACATGTATCAGGTCGGATTCGACACCGCAAAAGCGTTCGTCGAGGGCTGGAACAAGCAGCTCGGAACCGAGGATCTAACCCTCGGAGATATCGCTGCCGCGGTGAGCGGCGGAACGCTGTCCACTGCTCCTGTCGCCGCCCAGAGCATGAGCGCAGCCGGAACCGTACTGAGCGGCGCGACAAAGCTTATGTCCCAGATCGTAAACGTCCCGGTTTATATCGGTACGCAGAAGCTTGCGGACGTCATGGTAGATGTCACGAATGGCAAGATAATTCAAACCGGCAAAAATGTGCTTATGACTTGAGAGGTGATATTTTATGATGTGGTGGAACGGAGAACCGCTGCCGACACCATCCCCGGGGATATCCTTTGAGGAGCGTATCGTTGAGGGAACCAACAGCGGGCAGACCCTCGGCGGTTCCTACTCCAAGAAGATAATCGCCTGGAAAGAGGACGTCCGTGTAACGTGGGAGGGGCTGACCGCCGAGGAAAGCGCCGCAATCGGCAAAATCGACGCCAGCACTTACGGAAAGCTGACGTACTACAGCCCGTCGAAAGGCAAATTTCTGACGAAAACAATGCATGTCGAAAGCCATACGCAGGACATCAACGAAGCGGATATCCAGCTTGGGAAGTTCCAGGGAGATATCAGCGTAACTGTGCAGTTCCGCGAAAAGTAAGGAGGCTTAAAGGTGTTTTTAATTACCTTTTCAAAAGCCGGTCAGGAGGATATCGTTCTGACCGAGGACGACCTGTTCGATTTTCAGTACGAAGCGAGCTGCTACTCCGGCGAGACATTTGAACTTGGCGGCGTGAATGCGAAAACGCTGTACCTGCTCATTGACAACAATACGCAGCGTTTCTCCCGGGGCACATTCGCGAACTGCCGCGTAAAGCTTGAGATAGACGGGAAATTTTTCGGCTACTACAATACGGAGCTTCCGAAGCGCAGGAACGGCGTGATAGAGCTTACCGCATACGACGATATGGTGAAGCTGGGCACCGAGTTCCCGACCGATTACACGTTTCCGCAGACGTTCTGGGCGGTGTATGCTCAGTGCGTATTTGAAGCCGGGCTTGCTTCCGAGGTATCATTTGATAACGTCGTACTGAACGGTGTGTGGGACAACGGTATTATTTCCGCGGATTACACTCAGTACATCTACGCAAATTCCTGCCGCAACCTTGTGGCGGGAATGGCGGAATGGAACGGCGGGTTTGCGTATATCAACGACGTCAACAAGCTCCAGATCGACAAGTTTTCCAAGACAGTCACACGGGAATACAGTTCCGGCGACCTTATGGAGCTTGATTACAGCGATGAAACTGTCGTATTCTCAAAGGTGAAAACTTCGCAGAAAAACAAGACTTATGAGATGGGAACCGACGCCGGGTACACGCTTGTGCTCAAAAATCAGTACATAAGCTACGGTCTGGACGATACCATGTTTGAAACGTATCTGACGAAGATTTCCGAGTATTACACCGGATTCGAGCTGACACCGATGTCGTTCACTCTTGCAGAGCCTGACTTCGACCTGCATGTCGGCGACCGTATTCAGGTCTACGATGAGGAAGAGCAGGTTACCATTACCGGCAATGTTTCCAAGATAGCGATATCCGGGAACTGCTCCATGACCGTCACCTGCGGCGGGTTTGAGAATGTGTCCAGTTCAAGCGGCTTTACGCCTACTTCCTATAGTCAGATTCAGCAGAGCAAGCAGGAGGCAAAAGGCGATGGCACTGCCGAAAAACTCCAGACAACAGGGTCAAAGTACTGGGCTGTCACAGACGATAGTGGAGTATCCTTCGGCGCTGATGATTCCGGCAAGATAGCCTTCCTGACTAAGCAGGGCACTGGGACAGGGTTTCGGCTGGGTGCGTATGGGAACACCGGCATAGAGTTTGAAGGCTCTGGGCACGGCGCAATAAAACTGTACGACAATTGTGGCGGCACATGTAGTTTGGTTGTAGACAATTGTGCGGAATATCCTATATTCATATGCACGTCAGACGATTCAGGACAGATCGACCACACTTCGCTTCAGGTTTACAATGGCGGCAAGCTCAAGGTATACCCTGACAGCCTGGCCATTCAGACAGAATCACGAACCACCCTGACGCTGAAAATCACCAGCGATGGGTGGAGCTTAGGCATGACGGGCAAAAAGCTTGAAGCAAAGTCAGACGGTTTGTATTTCAACGGCAAAAAGGTACTTTTGGAGGGATAAATCATGACATCAAAAACAATCGTCCTCACCGGCGAGGAAATCAGGGCAGATTACAGCGGCGGGACGAACGCCTGGCTCAGGAACGACGGCACTGCAACGGTGTACGCGTCCACTGCTCCCGCCGTAACGCCCGGAGCTGACGGAGTAGTCAGCATTCCGGCGGGACAGGCTGCGGCGATTTACGGAGCCTGCGGAGCGGTGTATCTGCTTGGCACGGGTTCAGTGATGCTCGTCGGGAGCGATTACACAGCATGCCCTTTTAAGACGTCAGCACAGGGCGGCTCGGGTGCTGACGATGTAGCAAGAGCCGCCATTGAGGCTCATGCGGCTGACGCGGATATCCACGTTACAGCCGATGAGAAGGCATACTGGAATACGCTGAGCGGCAAGAACGAGCTTGACAATCCGGATTTCCGGGTAAATCAGCGAGGACAGAACGAGTATTCCACCGGCTACACCGTGGACAGGTGGTACATCTCCACTGATAAGTGCAAAGCTGCTCCGGAACCCAATGGAATCCGCCTGACTGCTACAGCAACGCTGACTTCAAATACCCATGCGTTCTGGCAGAACAACGAATTCCCGCTTCCACCGGGAAAATACACGCTATCTCTCAAGGCATCGGACGTCACCGGAGTATGGGCCGCGCGTATCCGCACTGTGACCGCAGCCGGGGACTACGTTGACAGCTACTATACTCCCAGGCTTCAGGCTGGAATAAACAGTGTGACGGTAGATCTTTCTGACAGCGAGTACATATCAGCAGTCTCCATCGGGTTCAACAAGGGTACCGAAGCCGGGAACTCCCTGAAACTCGCATGGGCGAAGCTGGAGGGCGGTTCACTGGCGACGCCGTTCGTTCCGCCCGACTACGCTGCGGAGCTTGCGAAGTGCCAGAGATTCTACCAGGTCAGAACTACGAACGATATCGACCCGCTCGATCTTCGCCCAAGCATGAGGGCGATAACAGATGTCAAGGCAGTAGAAGGAGGATACGCATATGTCGCAGAATTATGATGAAATCATCGAACCGCGCGAAAATGACGAGCAGCGTGCTGCCCGGGAAAGCCGGCTCAGAGCAGCCGAGATATCCCGCAGATTCGCGGAGATTGACCGGGAGCGTATACGTCCGCTTGCGGCAATAGTCGCAGGCGTCGGCACTGACGAGGACAAGAGCAGGCTCAAGGCGCTTGAGGAAGAAGCGGCACAGCTCCGTGCGGTGCTCGCAGATATGGAGGATAAAGATGAAAATAATTGATAAGCTCATTCCTATTAATAAGTATAACCGCCCAGGAAGCAAGTCAACTCCGAAGCGCATATGTGTGCATTATACCGGACAGGCTGGAACTGATGCGGACAGGTTGGCGCTGTTTTATTCGAATGTCGCAACGGGAAGATTTCCTAATAAGCCGAACAACTGGACGAGCACGCAGTACATAGTCGGACTGAACGGCAAGGTAATCCGTGTTGTTCCCGATAACGAGACAGCCTATGCCGCAAGTGGCAAAAACGCCGGAACGCTGCATATCGAGGTCTGCTATTCAAAGGCAAGCGGAGAATTTGAAACAGCGTCTATGTCGGCTCTGCGCGAACTGGTACAGTACCTTATGAAGAAGTACAATATCTCGGCTGGAAATGTCCTGCGGCACTATGACCTGACAGGTAAATACTGCCCGTGGTACTATGTTGATGAGAACCGCTGGGCTGTTCTGCATGAATATATAACGTCCGCTGCTGTCGATCAGAAGAATCTGTACCGTGTTCAGGTCGGAGCGTTCAGCAGCAGGGAGAATGCCGAGCAGTATATGAATAAGGTAAAAGCCGCAGGGTTCGGCGCTTTTATTGTGGAGGTGGATAATAATGCTTAACAAGCTGGCTAAGCTTATAAACGTTAAATCTATCGTTACGCTGGTACTTACCGGCGTATTTTCTTACCTTGCTATCACTGGTAAAATCGCGGTAGACAACTTCACGGACATGTTCCAGATCATCATGATCTTCTACTTCGGAACGCAGTCTGGAAAGGCTGAGGCTTCCGCTTCGAAGTCAGAGTGATTTGACCGCCGTTTTGTGCACATCTAACAAAAATATAAAACGGCTCTGAATAAGTGCTGCTTTCTGCATTCTTTTCAAGCCGTTTTGCTGATTTTCTTTTCTAAAATGGCATTATAAAGCCGTTTAAATATGTTTTAAATCCGCCAGGAAGTTTTTTCTCTGGCGGATTTTTTGTATTTTGCTTGTCAGTTTTTTGCGTTTTGCGTGGCAGACTACAGGTACGCCGCCGATATACTCAAAGATACGGCGCATACCGATCAGCAGGCATTCCTGATTCTGTGATGGGAACACCTATGCATAGGCTTTATCCGAATACGGGAACGACATGACAAGCTCATACGCCTTGTGTTCGTTTCCATCAGCATCACAGCGCAGAAATTCTCCAAAGTCAACCTGAGCATGAGCCATGGGGTATGCAAGCGGCAAACAGCCTGCGAGTCCCTGGCGCAATACGAAACGCTTTTTGCGGACGTATCGTTTCACGCTGCTGTATCCGCCCGTGTAACCGGCTTCCGCACGAAGCCGGTCATATCCTCTTGGCGGTATGCCGCTGTTTTCTTGGGGCTGTGGCATCACCTTCGAGCCATTCGTTGATGAGGGGGATATACTCACCGAGCACCGGATAGTTATCCGGTTCCATGTTCGGGAGCTTATCGTCATTCCAATCTTCCATGTCAGCGTATTTGCAGACTGTACGGTAGTTGACCTTTGTCCTTCGCTGGATCTCGCTCTTGCTTACGCCGTCTTCGTACAACTGCTTGATGTACATCTTTTCTGCCATACTTATCACCTTTCCGCTACCTCCTTTAGCCAAGGGGCTTTGCCTCTCAGCTAAAATTGCAGCATTTTATTCAGGTGCTGACAACGGCTCGGCGGTGGCTGTTCACCTATGCACTTTTGGAGCCCTTTTTCTGCATTTCTATTTTACCATAAACACTTTACCAATGCCACCATAAACAGTATCGCCTTCAAAATCACCTAAACGGGATTTGGTTTCAACTATTTCTGGTCTTTCATGGATTGTGTGAACCGGATGAATTGTAGTGCATTTCTTTCGGCTACCAACGCGTTTTTTACCACGCCTTCTCAAATGTGCCTTTCGAGAATAACCTGTCAGACGGCTCTCAGCAAGCGCCCGATAAATCGTGGACGCACAAACGTTTAACCCTTTCTGTTTGCACCGATTTGCTATTACTTCCGGAGACCAGTACTTCCTTAGGCATTCACATATAAATGCGTAAAGTTGTTTCATTGCTCATTTTCACTCCTTTTCAAGCAACCGCAAATGCGGTTGTAGTCGCTGTTTTGGCTATATTTTTCGCCGTTCCGGATAAGTTTGAAATCTTCCGCAGAATAGGTATAACGCATTACCTATGTTGTCAGCAAAATAGCCTGCGTTAGGGGGAATATCCCCCTAAGACTCTATAAAAAATCGATATATTAGGCAGAATGCCCGTTATGATTCTCAAAGGAAATCTGCGGTATGGTCGGCGAGTGGAACACTCGCAAATTCCGGCAGAATCGCCTTGTAGTCGAGCCTTCAACCAGAGCGCAAACCGCTCGATTTAGCCTTTTCGACATACATAATAACATCATCGACCGGGCATTTCAGAATTTCGCAGAGCTTGTCTATTGTCGCTGTGCTGACCGGCTGATTATGCCGCAGCCGGTTTATCGTACTGCTGCTGACGTGATGTTTGGTAATCAGCGTGTAGGTCGATATTTCATGCCAGTCGAGGTAATCCCAAAACGGTTCGTATGTTATCATTGCAGAACCTCCTTTCGCAAAACTGAAAGAAAAAATCCTTCAGGTTTGAAATTTCCGCTTGACATATAATCACTATTGTGGTATCATAGCTGTAAAGATGACTATTGTGAGTGGTGATGTGATTATATCATTTCACAGTAGGTTTATCAAGATGTTTGTGGATATTCGTCTGTAATTCCACAAATATAGTCTTTTTGATAACATTACGAGGAGGAGCACTATGGTACCGGAAACAAAAAACACCTGCGAACAGGTGTTTGGAAAAAGATTGAAAGAGCTTCGCAAGGAGCATGGCTGCACCATCGAGCAGTTTGCAGATATGGTGGGTATATCCAAAAGTACGTTGGGTTATTATGAGAATGACAAGCGAATGCCCGACATAGAAATTCTTGCGAGGATCGCGAATGTACTGAATGTAAGCGCCGACTACCTTATCGGCAGAACGAACACGACCGCCGGGAAAGGAAAGCTGAAAACCGTGTGCGGCTTCACGGGATTGTCCGACCAGGCTGCGGAGTATTTGTCAGAGCTTGTGGAGAACAGGGACTACGAAAAGTTGTCAGTAATCAATCATTTGTTCAAGGAGCTTTGCGAGGACTATGCGTTTTACAGCGGAGAAGATGAAGCGTCCAGTTTACTCGGCTCACTGTTCCGATGTTTTGAAAAGTTCACCGGTTCGGAAAATGATTGGGAGAATTATGTTGACCTCGGCGATGAAAAACGCAAAGAGGTGCTTGCTGCGGCTTATAAGCAGTTTATGCTTAATCAGGTGGTCAAGGCAGTGGAACTCAGCTTGGAGGGGTATAAACAGGATAATCTGCCGTGGAGGTGATTCTTAACAGCTAGTAGCAGTTTTTTGTCGTAAGGGTCTTGCTTTTTTGTTGGAATCGCGTTATAATAAATGTAAATAATTATACATAATTGGCGGTGATTTTTATGAAAATAGCAATATGTGATGATGACAACAGCTTTTTACAGAATGTCAAATTTCTTATAAACAAGATATACTCAAACCCTGACAAGCTGAGTATTTATGAATATGAAAGCGGAGAACAATTCCTTTTGCAATTCAAACCGCAGCTCTATGATGTTATCATACTGGATATTGAAATGTGCGGGATTACCGGACTAGAGGTTGCTGAAGAAATACGCAAAATTGACAAATCCGTGATATTAGCATTTTTTACAAGCCATCAGGAGTTTGCGACATTAGGATATGAAGTAAACGCTTTCAGATATATACTCAAAAATCAACCTGAACACATGTTTATAAACCAGCTTAAATCAATATTTGACGAGTATCATCAGTCGCATATTACATTCCCAGTTCAGGCATCAAGTGAAGTAGTCAACGTGTTGGTAAGTGATATTCTGTATTTCGAGATATTCAAACGTACTGTTGTTCTGCATACCATTAAAAAGAAATATCAATTCAATGGGAAACTATCGGAAATAGAAAAAGACGAACGGCTTGTTAATTTCATCAAGCCGCACAAAAGCTATTACGTCAACCTGGACTGGGTAGACACGCTAAAACCAACTGGCATTGTTATGAAAAACGGTGACGTGATACCTCTTAGCCGAAATCAGCGCCATATTGTAACCGACCGTTTTGTTTCATTTTTGACGGCGAGGTGCTGACATGGAAAATATATTGGTTTATGATGTCATTGAAATAGTAAACTCTGTTGCTGAAATACTGATAATTGCACTTTTCTTTCATCGTATCTTTGCGGCAAAATATAGTTCTGGCGTTGCGTATTTCACAGGCTATTCCGCTGCACTGGCTGTTCTGCTGGTTTCAACTATGAATGTTGATTCGCCGTACATAAGGATCGGAATAACATTTATTATATTACTGTCGATCGTTTCGATTTTGTATATCGGTTCATATACGCTAAAATTCTTTTCGGCTGTGTATTTCCTGTTGATCTTCTTTATTTCTGAAACGCTGTTTGCAGGCATTCTTTCGGTAATGGGATATGGTGACCCGACCGAACTGCTCAACTCAAATATGGGAAGAATTCTAGGAATGGTCGGAACAAAAATATTTGATTTCTGGCTCGTTGTATATTCCTGCCGCATTTATAAAAACAAAGTCAAAAGTCTCCCGCTCAAATATTGGGTGTTTATTATTTTAATGCCTTTTTTGAGCGCCGTGATCCTCAATCAGATTTTCCCCGCTCACAGCAGCGACAACAATGTAATGGCTGGCTATATAATCTCGGTTTGCGGTGTATTATATCTTAATTTTTCAGTATTCAATTATTTTGAAAGCTATGATAAACAGATACGGCTTGCAGCTCTTGAACAGGTTATGGAACGTGAAAATGAAAACTATCGTGCAATCGCAGACTCTTATGCTGAGATCCGGAATATAAAGCATGACCTGAAAACCAGGTGAACATTCTGAACGACCTGATAAAAGACAACAAATATTACGAAGCACGGAAATACATTAGTCAGCTTCACAAGGAGGTGGAAAGGTCTTCTTCGGTTTGTTACACGGGCAATTCCGCTGTGGATTCAATCATAAATCTGAAAGGCGATTATGCCAGAAGCCATAATATTGAATTTATAACAAAAATCAAGGTCAACAGCGTCGATTTCGATGCAATTGGAATATGCCGTATTCTTGGTAACGCCCTTGATAATGCCGTTGAAGCCTGCGTGCGTACAGAAGTGGTTGAAAAATATGTCTGCATTGCCATGTATCAGCTTGACAATAAGCTGATAGTCGAAATTGAAAACACATCGCTTCCGGTTGATGTAAACAATCTTATCACTTCAAAGAAAAATAAGTCTGCACACGGAATTGGAATGCAAAGTATAAAACAGACCGTTGCAAGCATGAACGGTTTTTTTACCTACAATTACAACAATGGATATTTCTCAATAAAAATCGTGCTTAATAAATAATTCTTCCTGCTCACGAATTTCTGATAAATACATCTTGGAACATTAAATCGACATCTTGTGCAAAATCTGTTGTAAAACAAACTGCTATACGCTATCCTTTTAGTTGAGGTGATATTATGATCGCTCAGCTTTCAAAAAGGATAGCGTCTTTTTTTGTTCACAGCAGGGTCATTGAAAGCGAAAATGAGCAAGTGTACGAATACGGTCTGGAGCTGTTGATTTCAACTTTGCTTAACGGCGTAATAGCACTTGTTCTTGCCTTATTCAGCAGGACTTTGTGGCAGTGCATATGTTTTCTGGTTGTTTTTATTTTTCTTAGGAAATCCGCAGGGGGCTTTCATGCCAAAACACATCTGGGCTGCTGCTCCATTTTAGCAGCAGTGCTCGGTATTTTTATTGTATTGATCAAATTTGTACATATTGAAGAGTATCCCATAGTATCTTTGGCGGCGGTTGTTTTCTCAATTATAATGATATTGCGTTTTGCTCCTTTAGAACACGAAAATAAGCCTATAACCGAAAAGGGAAAAACAAGGCTCAGAAAGAACAGCATAGTTCTGGCTTTGATATCCTCCGTTAGTGTAATGGTTCTGTTCATACTTGACTTTAGACTGATAATGGTGTGCGTTTCATTTGGAATGCTGACAGCAAGCGGTTCCATGCTTGCCGCAGTTATTGAAAAGAAAGTCAAAGAAATGCATCTTGGAACACAAAAATAACATCTTGTGTAAATTATATTGAAATATTTGTAGATTCCTGCAACAATATAGGTGAAGTATATGCGAAGAAAAAACGATACGGATAAGATGTTAATTATGGTGGCGATTGCCGGTGTCGTATTGCTTACTCTGACAGCTATTTCAAATAGTGCATGCGCCGTTTATTTCTGTCAGCCGAGCGAGCCGGCTGTCTTATACAATTTTATTAAAGGGAGGAGGAAATACAATGAAAAAGATATGCAACATCATTTTTAAGCTCAGTTCATCTGTAGCTGCTCTGGCACTGGCTATTGGCCTATCAACAGTTAATTCTGCGTGTGTTTTCTGGTTTAATCAGCCTAAGATGCCTGAATCTATGAACAAGTTCAGTAAGGATATCTGAACAAGACGGTAATTATGAAAAGTGTAGTTGTGGGTTTCGCGTCAACGAAACCCACGGCTAATATCAGTGGAGGTAAACATGAAAAATATTTTTGCAGCAAGAATCAAGCGCCTTGTTTCCGGCGTTGCTGCCGCTGTCATAACGGTATCAGCGATTCCAGTTATGCCCGCAATGGCTGCAGCAACAGAAAAATACCCTTACACGTTATTTGCGGCTTCAAATGAAGAAGGTTCAATTACGGTCAACTCCGGTAATTTTTGCGTAAATGGCAATGTTGCGACTAACGGAACAATTTCATCAAGTGGAAACATGAACATCAACGGCATTAAAACGGAAAATGCCGGTCTTGACATGATATACATTTTCGACAAAATTGATTCCAAGTACTTTTACGGCGGAAATGTTGAGGAGCATTCAGAAGATTACGTCCTTGATGAAATGAACATCAACATTAACGAGCCGATTGAAGTGTACGGTGACGCAGCACTTACAGGAAACATCAATATAAATACAGCGCTGAAAGCATTTGAAGATATAACACTTAACGGCGAGGTTAAGAATACAAACGACTCCGTAATTTTTTCAAAGTACGGAGATATCGTCATTGACAGCACAAACGTTAATCTGAACGGTTTAGTATACGCTCCGTTCGGCAGCGTTGAAGTCAAGGCAATGAACCTTAATCTTAATAATGTTGTCATTATTGCCGACAGCATAACATTTGACTGCCCAAGCGTCAATGCTAATTACAGTTCTAATGCCGCAGATTTTGTCGGAACCGTTTCCGAGCCGCTTAATATTCCCAAAGATGAGTGGCAGTACATGAAGGACGAAAACGAGAACGGTCTGCCGGATTTCTTTGAGGATTTTGATAACTGGGAGAAACTTGCTGACACTGATGGTGACGGTCTGCCCGATTCCATAGAGGAATATCTTGGCAGTGACCCATCCAATACCGATACAGACGGCGACGGGCTGAATGATTATTATGAGGTGTTTGGTACATATACTGACCCTACAAAGTCTGACAGCGATGGAAACGGCGTGAATGATGGAGATGAGGACTTTGACGATGATGGTCTGACTAATCTTGAAGAATTCCTAAATAATACTTATCCTTATTCAAACGATTCAGATAACGATGGACTTTCCGATGGTGATGAAGTAAAAAATTACGGAACAGATCCGCTTGTTGCTGATACTGACGGCGATGGCCTTGAAGATGGTGATGAAATCATTCTTGGTACAGATCCGCTGGTACAGGACACTGACGGTGATGGTGTTATTGACAGCAAGGAGAAGTTTCAGCAGTCATTCACGCACAAGGTCAAGAATGAAGACTGTGCCGTTACAGAAGTTGTTGTAGACATGGAGTGCACAGGAAATATTAATCGCACTACAACTATTGAAAGCATTATGGGCGTTGATTATCTGTGTTCCGAGGTGGTAGGACTTGTCGGCGAGCCGTTTGAGATTGAAACAACATCTGAGTTTGATACCGCAACTCTGACATTCTCTATCGACAAGAGCAAATTAGGTGAAACAGAGTTTGACAATCTTCTTTTCCTGTGGTATAATGAGGAAGACGATGAATTTGTTGAACTGGAAACTGTTCTTGATGAGGAGAACTCTACTGCCAGCATTGTGACAACACATTTTAGCAAATATATGATCGTTGATAGCTTAGCATGGTTTAACGCATGGAGAAATGCTCTGGATTATAGAAACGGCGAAGAATATTCGGCTGTTGACACGGTAATTACAATTGACCTTTCGCAAAGCATGACTTATTCGCGCATTTCTCAGGTTGTAAAAGCGGCTCAGAATTATATCAGCACCATGCGCGATGGAGACCGTATTGCTATTGTCACATTTAATAATAGTGCAGTTACTCGTCAGGGATTGACAGGTGATAAGGAACTTTTATTATCAGCACTGAAAGGTTTGAAAGGTACGGGTGGGACTTACTATAACCAGGCAGTAAAACAAACTATTGATGCTTTTGATATGAACAGCTCCAACACCAAGATAGCAATTTTTATGTCTGACGGAGAGCCTTCAGATACAATAACAACACATACCTTGAATTTAATATCAAGTAGTGGTGTTATTTTTCATACGGTAGGTTATGGGTCTAAGTTTAATTCCCTTCGTACATTGAGCGATGCAGGAACTGGAACAGTGTATACCGCAACAAATGTAGACGAATTGATCGAGGCCTATGAAGATATATACCTGTTCTCCGGTATATCTACCGTTGATAATGATGGCGATGGATTATATGACGTTTTTGAAAAGAATGGTATGACCCTTCCTAATGGTAAAGTTATTTTTACTGATCCATTTAAAAACGATACTGACGGTGACGGGTTAGTTGACGGGCTTGAAGTGCTGTTAAAGAAATTTGATTATTCCAGACACTCTTATGTTTTCGAATTGAAAACTGATCCATTTGCATCTGATTATTCCAATAGTGGTATCTGCGACTATGACAGAGTGAATGGTACCAATATTTACGGAAGATCATACTATGTTTCATCATTGAATGGTGATATTATTGATATTCCTGTTGGAACAGTAGCTTATGGTTACCCGAACATAAGCTGCGGAGAAGCATTCACTGCTAAAGCAGTTGACCAGTACTTCCAATATCGTGCAAGTGCATTGATTTATGCTAATGGTGAGTATTGGATCAAGGTTAATTCTGGCGATTCCTATGGCGTTTGGGGGTATATAATTTGCAAAGAAAAAGATTTTGATTTTCTTAATCATCTTTTTTATTCATCTGTTACTGCAATAGAAAAAAATGAATACCCTAATGAAAAATATGCTTCTACAACTGGTGAAGCGTGTGCTTGTCATAGGTTCTGTGACTGGACAACAGGTATAGACGGAGGTTGCACATGTTTTTCCTATGACAATTCAATACAATGTGAAGCATTTGCAAAGTATGTTTTTGAGCGTGTTACCGGTAAAAAACGAGGACCTTGGACTGATTCCATAGATTTAAGCAATGTTGATAAAGCAAGAGAATTTATGAGAGATGTTCCAAGCTGCTCATATTTTAGAAGTTCTTCAATGGGTCATTCATTTATAGTTGTCTCGCATAGTGAAGAAAATGTTACCATTTATCATTGTAATTTTAGGGGGTATCTTAATGTATCAACTCCAAGTAGCTGTATTGTTCAACTAAATACTATCTCCTACGAGGATTTTTCAAGATGGTTTGGAATTATTTGTTGTTATACACCTAGTATTGGAGGGTAGAATGAACTTAAAGCGAAAATATTATTTCCTGTTGGTGCTGTTTATTAACTTGATTACCGGGTGCAACACTTTTAATAGCAGCTATCTCGATTCATCGTTTGAAAGCGATGAAAGCTTAGAACGTACAAATTCAAACTATACTAAGGATTATATGTATACCAGTGAAAATTCAGGATATGAGAATGGTACGTCTGAAAGCTCCAATATCATTGACAGTTATTTTTCAGAAACTCATGAGATCATTCGCCCTGCTTCGCTGGATATTACAAACGACGCGGCTGACGCACAGGAGTCAGTTGGTATATATACGGACAGCAACAAATTCTATTGCATGAATTGGAATTTAGCGATAGATGACTACCTTGTTAACCAATATACGCCCAAATTGCAAATGGACAGTGGATTATACAAGGTTGAAGATGCTGCGGTAATAGGTATACCTGAAAATTACTATATCGATGGTGATACATCTAATTTTGCTGTTAGTGTCTCTAACGCTGAGTCGTTGATAAACAGTTGGAAAATAGCATTTACTGGTGAGGAAGTCAGTGATTTGTCAGTTAAAAATGCAGAAATGTATTTCGAAATAATTGACAATTCCTATTCTCTATACTCTGAACGAATTGACTTTGATGGCTGTATTCGGCTTTATGGAAAATTGTATTGTGAGTTATCTTTGTGCAGTAATAATCCCAATTTAAGCTACGGCGATTTGGTATTTTATCCATATCAGCATGATATTATTGAAAAAGGTTTCTGTATTATTCCTTTTTCAACAAGTATAAGGAATAATGATGGGAACCTATTTGCTATGGATACTGTCCCACTATATCTTGGGAATGTTTGCGACTATCAGGATATACAAATCGGCTTGTTTTCTGAAAGCAACTATTTGGATAAATCACTTACACTTAAAAATATTAACTTGTTTTTTGCACAGGCGCAGTCAGGAGAGTCAAGATCAACCGCTTTAATTGTTGAAAATTCAGTTTAGAATAGGGTATCATCACGTTGAATGCCAAAAAGTACGCTGCAGAAAATTCTAGCTTTTAATGCGGTTGGGTGGCTCGTCTGCACACATAGAAATATTTTCTTTTGTGTAAAACTAGCCCTTTTTGTTGTAAACTGCATAAAAATACTTTGCAATTCATTTTTCGGTTCATCAGAACAAATCGATTTTTGTTTTAATGGTTTCAACCAAGCAGGCTTTATCTAGTAATAAAAAGCCTGCTTGGTTTTCCATACTATAGCAACAACAGACATATGGGAAATTATGAAGAACTTGATTTTTGCTGCTTAATAGTATGCGAGGGGTTCCACCCTTGGACTTTCATCGTTTCCTCGTTTAGCATTGGTGTGATTTTCGGTATTATTCGTGTTTACACAGTTCTTTTTTCAGACCCATTCAACAATATAAAAGGCACAGTCGATTCAAGCTGTGCCTATATTTTATCAGTTGATATTAAGGAAATTATGGATTGTCACATTAAAACATTTAGCAATAGCCAATATTTCGATATCGGTTACAAACCGCTGACCTGATTCTATGCGCTGGACCGCATTTTTGTCAATGTCCAGACCAACGACCTGCAATCTGTCTGAAAGCTCTCGCTGTGAGATTTTAAGCGCTTTGAGGAGTTCTTTCATCTTGATGCCGGTTATGTTATTGCGTCCGTCCGCTGTTCTTGCTTTGAACATTTTTTGTACCTCCTGTTAAGTGTCAATCTTGATATAGGCAACTTTGTCATGATTTGGTTACTGCTAGCTGCGCTTGGTAACACCTATCATTATACCCCATTTATCGGGTATATGCAATACACTTTTTTCCCATTATAATATAAGATAGGTGATATTATGATAAATTACGACCCTTTCTGGGCATACCTTGCCGATCACGGCATAAGTACATATAAGCTGATAAACAGCTACGGTGTCAGCAAAGGTCTTATTGATCGAATGAAACATAACAAGGCAATAACAACTTTCACGATCAACGAGCTGTGCAACACATTAAATTGCAGTCTGAACGACATAATGACGTTCGTTCCAGATAACAAAGAGAATAACGAGTAAGGCTTTCAAGAAATTGGAAGTCTTATTTTTCTTTTGGGCCGAGTGTCTTTTTGATTATAGGATTTATTCGTCCTCAGATTTGCTTTCAATCATTCTGCGAATGTACCCTTTGACCTCAAACACCTGCGTTGCGCTCAGGCTGTCGATAAGTTCCTTTGTCTGGGTGCGGACGAGCGCATCGTCCAGCACAGCAAAGTCGCTTACGCAGAACAGATAATCCACGGAAATTCCGTAAATTTTTGACAGTTTCACAAGAATATCTATCGGGATCTCTCTGGTTCTGTTTTCATACGTTGCCAGCGTGGACTGATCTATAAAAAGCTGTTCAGCCATCTGTTTCTGGGTCATTTTCAGTTTCTTCCTCAAAGAGCGAATCCTATTACTATAAGACACCGCCATGTATTCGCCTCCTTTCCGGATTATAGTATATAACATTCACGATGGTTTTTCAGCCTACAAGGTGTCATATTCGTATGACGTTTTGTCATACAAAATTGCGGAATTATATGCTATAATAGGTACAGGGAAAAATAAGCGGCAGAAACAAAAACGCTCCCTTTCGGAGAGTTGGACTAATTTCATTATCCGGAAACAAACTGCCACTTGATTCCCGGACAGTTCTTTGACAACAGAATACCAGAGCAGATACAAAACCTATCAAACTCAAAGACGTGCGAAGAAATTTCTGCTTCCGATCTGACGGGTATCTCATTATCAGTGACCACCTTTACATATGCGCGAGAATAACAGATATTCTGCCACCTGCCGGCAGTCAAGCCAGAGCCTTGAACGCACAAGGACCTCTATAAGAAACGAGCGTGGAGCAAGATAGCATAATGATACTTCCGGCGACGGCTTGTCCCACAGGAATGGGCAGGGGTGAAAGTCCCATGTCAGGATGCGTAACTACCTGAGTCTGCTCTGAAAGCGTATCAGAAATTGAAAGCCATGGCTCTAAAATACTGAACCACGGCTTTTTATAGAATAATGAAAGGGGCTTTCTACCTTGTCATCTGATATTTTTAAAGATTACCCTGATATTGTTGAGATTTCACAGCTGATGGAAATGCTGAACATTTCAAAATATTCAGCATATAAATTGGTTACTGAAAATAAAATCAAGCACTTGGTCATTGGAAGGAAATACCGAATTCCTAAGATTTATGTGATAGAATACATCAATAGTCAAATAGAAAAAAATCAGATTTACGACTTTAGTGTATTGAAATTTCAAGGCGAAAGTGGTATAATAAAGATGTTAGATGAAAGGGTGGACGGTCTTAAAGGAGGACAGCACAGTGACCGGATCACTTTATGAAAAGCATAACTATTGGGTAATGGTTCTGTATGGACTAAGCGCAGCTTTGTACCCAGAAAAGAACATTACCGACTTAAGCCAAAAGAAAAAACGCTGGATATCCACGTCTTTGCCGTCAACGGCGAAAAACAAAAGAACCGCTGAAAAAATGCTCTACGATAACCTCAAAAAGTATGAGCTGGAAGAAAATAGAATGTTAGCTGACCCAGATTCGTACAGCTCGCAGCCTAACTACGCAAGTGGAGGTCAGGTACTTTTTACAGACTACCTTACTGATTGGCTGGAACGAAAGAAGAACAAAATCCAACTCATCACATGGGAAGGATATGAGGTGTATGCCCGGAGGCACATTATCCCGTATTTCAATGAGCTTAATCTCACGCTTGCCGAATTAAAGCCGCGTCATTTTGCGGACTACTACGAATACAAGTTTTCGGGAGGACGTCTTGACAGGAAAAAAGGCGGTCTGGGAAATCGTTCATTGAGAAGCCATGCTCAGCTAATCAAGGCTGTTCTTAACGAGGCGGTAATTTATGAGTACATATTACGCAATCCTGCTGAAAAAGTACCGATACCCAGAAAGCCGAAAACTGAAACCGATTCTACCAAGAATGTGTACATGACAGCAGAAGAAGCTAACGATATGCTTCATAAGCTGAGAGGTGAATGGATTCAGCCGATTGTATTCATAGCGCTGCTCTATGGCTTGCGGAAAAGCGAGGTCCTGGGAATAAAATGGAGTGCGGTTGACTTTGAGAAAAACACTATCGAAATCAACCATACCGTTGTCAAGCACAAGTCAATAGTATACCAGGACAGCACCAAAACAGAAAACAGCCGCAACACCTTTGAACTGCTCCCCGAGGCGAGAGAACTTTTGCTGGACATTCACGCCAGACAGGAGAGGAACAGAGAGATATGCGGCAACGGTTATTATGAAAGCGACTATGTGTTTACATGGGACGATGGACATCTGTTCCGTCCGGACGCGATTACCGTTTCGTTCCAAAGAGCATTAAAGCGTCACGGGCTGCCTGAGATGCGCTTTCATGATCTGAGGCACAGTACGGCAAGCATCTGCTTTGACAAAGGCTGGGACATTGAGAAAATCAAGGTCTGGCTGCGTCATGCGGATATAGAAACCACAAGCAACATTTACACGCATATATCCAAAAATCGCCAGCATATTCTTGCTGACGCGATGACTGGTACATTCTCACTCTGAAAAACGGTTTGCAAAAAAAAAGAAAAGGTGTGTTCTAGCACAACACACCTTAACGATAAATTGTAGACCGTTGTAGACAAAAATCTCAACTGTCTGATATTTCGGTTCCGCTAATTCCCTTAACAGAGCCATTTAAAATGGTCGAGATGAATCGTACCAGCCTAAGGGCTCGAACTTATCTATTGATTTTCTAACCTTTATTGTAATAGAACTTAATTTCAATCTGGGTTTATACTAATCCACATAGCGGGTCTAAGTCCTAGCCTAAGACTTGATGATAATTTGTCTAGTGGTTTAGCAACAACATCACCATCAGTATTTAAATATCGAATCTGAACTTGATCAATGTATTTTTCTGGATTTCCTATATCTCTTAGAAGGAACCCGTCAATACTTGTATTTCTAATATAAACGGAACGTGTTAATTGTGGAGTCAAAGTATCTTCGTTCAATTTAGTGATTTCGTTTGAAGAAAGAATAAAAATCTTCTCAAAATTCGAAACTCTTTTGGTACTATACCCTGATAAAAAGCTGTCTTTATTATATGTAATTTGAGTATATGAATTATTTGTGCCAGCAATAATACCACGTTCTTTGTCATTGAACGCATTTGTATAGAATGTATCATTTAGGAATTCGTTTGCAGAAGATTTTCCCCAATCACATATATCTCTATATGAATCAGAACTATAGTATCTTGTAAACAAGCAATTTTTGCTTACTACCAATATTTTAGTGTCAGTCCTTTCAAGAACAATCCACTCAATAGGTTCATTAACTGTATTTATAATGTTGTCTTGCTCGTATTCTCCAAGCTTAATAATATCACCCACATTAGCATTTATTGCTGTGAGGACAGTATCCAACGGAATCAACTCTTTCATTTTTTCAGTACTATCCCGGTAATCTTCTATCAACTTAAAGTTCATATAAGCATTATACCATTCTTGATTTTGAGATAGTTGCAGTGCATACTTATAACAGCTTTCTTGAATACTATTCAACAGCCCATCATAATTATCAATCTTGTTATATATCTTTATCGCATTCGAAAAATCGTTTTCAGAAACGTATTTCATGGCAATACCATAATTACAAGCCTTGATTTTTTCTTCTGCATCAGAAAAATCTAAAGACTTTGTAAATTCAGAAATTGCATTATCGTAATCTTGACTATTATAAAAAGATAACCCCTTTTCATAGTGACATTGCAATATCTTGTTTTTTGAATCTGAATACTGTGATATTCGAATAAAATCAGAAAGCGCCTCATCATACTTACCGTTTTCAAGCAAATTAATTGCTTTCAAATATTTGCATTCCGTAATTTGATTAGGCGAATCGGCATATTGCCCCAATTCCGTAAAAATAGAAATTGCTTGGTCATATGATTTTTTAGCCTGCAATGATAATGCTTCCTTATATTTACATGCTAGCTTCTGATCTGATACATCTGAATAGTCACCTAGTTCTTCTAAAAGTGCATAACCTTCAGAGTACTTTCCAGCATTAATTAATCCAATTGCTGTATTATATTTATCATTTGGAATAAAAATTTGTACATAAATTACAGCTGCAACTGCACTTAATAAAACTGCTGAAGAAACAATGATAGCAATGATTCGGTTCCTTCTAGTCCTTTTAAGTTTTATTTCTCGTTGCTTTTCTTCGTTTGCATTTAATCGTGGTATTTGTTCTTTTATCCAAGCAATCTTATCCGCAGAGTCTTTCCATGTTTCTATCCTAGTAAAGGAATCCAAGGCTTTTTCAAGACCCGAGATATTATTTTCATCAGACATGTAATTCATTGCAGATGAATAAATGTTATCATTTTTTATTTCTTTTTGTATATTTTGTTTATTCAAAATTATCTCCCTTAAAACTGGATATATTGAGGAGACAAAGAAATTATCTATTTCAGTCTTATCATGCAATGCGCCTGTATAATTCTCAGCTTTGATTTGGTTTGGTAAGTCGGCATATCCACATTTTTCTACCAAAGCGTAATAATTATCTAAAGAAATAATATCCTTTACTAGACGATTAGCATGTTCTTTAATGTCTGATTCGTTCATATTCGAAATTTGAATTTGGCTCATTCTGGAGACATGGTATTCTACAGATTGTTTATTAGAAACCATCTTTTGAAGTTTAGAATATTTAGAAATTGTATTCCTATAAAGAGAATCTGTTAGTTCCTTTAACAAAGCCGTTTCACTAATATTCATACTAATTGCGTAAGAGCGAATGAACGGGCTATATTTTTCAATATCTTCATTTAGATTGGAGTTAGTAATATGAATATTTGCTTTTAAGTCTGAAAGGAACTGCTTATCAACTCCAAAGAATTCAGCAGCTTTGAATGTATCAATATCAAAACTCGGAGTAGAGGCTGCGTTCAAATAGACATAGTGATTGAACGGGCATATTTCAAATGCCTGTTTTATACATGAAATAATTCCTTCGACACTATCTATATGAGTTAAGTTTTTTAATACTCCCATTGACTTTTCATAGTCAACATTGTTGAGAGCATTAGAGTCAAATTTGTTCTCTGCTATAAGGTCTTTGAGATACTGATCCATAAGAGCATAAGAGAAAAGAGTTAGTGCTTTATCCATGTTCGGAATGTAATCTTTCTTCTTGAACTCTCGCTCTTTAGAATTACGAACATTTTCGCCGTAATCAGAAATGCTTTGAATTCTATTCTTGTATTGTTCATCGGCTTTTTTATATTGTCCTTTAAGGATTGAATATTCCATTGCCGAAGAAGCAGCGAGAGTTAGAAAGCTATTTGAGTATACAGAAACACCGCTCCCAGTTATCTGAGCCATGGCTTCTGATTCCGCCGTTTCCACTCCGTTTTTAAAGTTTTCCATTTCTTCTATTAGAAAAGAGCGACAAGCTTTATTCGCAGCACTATTTATCTCATCAATTAATGAAAGGGCTGGATTATTTTTTACATATTCATCAACAGTATGAGAGTATACACCTTTTTGGCATAATTCTTTTATGAAACGCTCTGCTGCATTTTTTAGCTCAGTATCAATATCTTTAGTTTCAATACAACAAATCTCACTTTTAGCTAGTTTTGATTCAAAGCTCTTTATTAAAGAGTTATGCACCGAATCAGCAAGATTGGATATTCTGACATACTCTTTTATATCTGTTGAGAATGTATATTCTTCACCCAAAAACTTTACATTAACTTCCACGTTGTTACCTCCCTGACCTGATAATCTTTTTGTTATCATTATATACCCTAATTCTTTTAATGTCAAGATAAAAATTGACACAATAAAGATTGGAAAAAATGTTGATAATAATTCTCACTTGACATTAATGGTTATAACATGGTATAATTGATAAATAATGCAAGATGTACTATTGTACAGGAGGTTTATTTTATGAGTGATACAAATATTCTTATTATAGGAAATGGGTTTGACTTAACTCACAAACTGCCAACCCGCTACACTGATTTCATGACATTTGTTGACGGGTGGGAATCGCTATATAAAAGCATGAAAAATGGGAAGTTCAATAATAATAAAAATAGTATTCATACTCCCGACGATGGAAAAATGTCACTTGACTATATTCCAACGTTCCTTGATGTTTCACCTAAATACTATAATATGGGCACGGTTGACAGATTCAATGATTTATGCAAGAAAAATCTATGGTTAAAATATTTTAAAAACAAGAAATATGTAAAGCCGAACTGGGTTGATTTTGAAAAAGAGATTGAAGATGTAGTTAAGGCTGTTTGTAATTACTATAAGATGTTACCATCGCTCAATGGGAAAAAGCCTAACAATTATTTTGATGGCGAAACAATTACTGCGACTGATCTTTTCAATGATGATGACCCGAGACTTTTCCCCTCAATTCATGAGCTATCCTTTAGTGATTTGACTCCTACTAATATTACTTCTAGCAAGGTAAGAACAATAGATAATATGCTTACTAATTTGAATACCCTTATTGAAATGCTTAATATTTATTTTACGGAGTTTATTGACAAAATAGAAATTGATAAGCTCTCTCCTGATATATTAGCAATAGGAGAAATGAATGTGGTTACATTTAACTACACAGACTACATAAAAAAGTATAGTAATGTTTCTCAGGTGCATTATGTTCATGGTAAAACAAGCAAAGATTGTACTGAGATGAATACTATGGTTCTAGGAATAAATGATGAAGAAATACCAGATAACGATTACATCAGGTTTTTCAAATATTTTCAGCGTATTCAAAAGAGAACAGGTACAGAATATAAGCATTGGATTGAAACACCGGTTCTTTTAAATGGAGATCAAACAGTTGTTCATATATTCGGTCATTCTCTTGCTAACAATGATAAATCAGTCCTATCATTTTTCTTAGAAAATAAAGATGTTGATAAAATAGTCATTTACTACATAAATCAGAACGCCTATGAAGATATGATTATCAATCTTGTGAATATGGTAGGTAAAGACTTCGTAATAAAGAATGTTTCAGAAGGAAGAATAGTTTTCTCTCCTATTAAGGAAACCGAAAATATTCACCTGATTAAAATGTAATATAAACTTTTGCACAGTAATAATCTCCTAACGCCACAAAGACGTTAGGAGATTTCTCATTCAGAGATAAAATAGTAAGTGTGCCGATTAGACTTGACTTCAAAGCTGGTAATGCGCTTAAACTGGCATCCTCTGACAGCCTGCTTGAACTTACGACCAAGCGCACGCCTTTCAGCATTGGATTTATTATTCCAGATACCCACAGGGAAAAACTCTTTGAGTTCATGAAGCTGATTTTTGGAGAGATTTCGCATAAAGCTGTAAATTAAACGTTTGTCACTATTTGACATGGAATCACATCTTTCTTAAATGAAATTACGCCATAGAAATCTACGGCGTATCTGTATTTAATAAATTGTTAGTTACTGTACCGTAAAACAGTATCAAAAAAGATTACAAGCATATATTATCTCCTAAATAACATAAGGAGGTAAACCCGCATGATTACTGAAACAACAGCCATGCAGACCACAGCCATTTACAGCGATGACAAAACACATCGATACCTGCTCCGAAAGGAATGGAACAGTGAAAAGAAGTCAGCAGAAATCATAATGCTCTATCCAAGTTCCGCAGATACCGTCACGGTAGACCACACAACCATGTTCGTACTGCGTAATCTGGAACGTCTGAACTACGGAAGCGTGAATATCGTAAATCTGTTTTCCAGCATGAGCGGAAAGCACAGCACGTCAGATATTGACGAGGATAATCTGGGCTACATACAGCAGTACGCCGAAAGCTCAGACATCATCATCTTTGCAACAGGCACAGGCGGTGACGGAAATAAAGCAGTCCTGACTATGCAGAAGAAAGTTCTCGATATGCTCGAACCGTATGCCAGCAAGCTGTACTGTATTGCAGACCAGAAAGGCAGGAAATTCTATCACCCTCTGTGTCCTGCGGTCAGATACTGGATATTAGCTACATTCGATTACAAGGAACTGAAAGCGTATCAGGAAGAAAAGGCAAAGCCAAAAGAAATAGCGCCTGTAAAGTCTGATGAAGATACACCAGTTTCTAAAACCATTGTAGATATTCCAGTAGAAGAACCAACACCCGAGAAACCCAAACGCAGAAAGAAGAATACAAAGACAACGTCCTGATGAAATATTCAGGGCGTTTTTCTATTGAAAGGATAATTATGCTGTACCAATTCAGAACCAAGGCAGAAGCATTGACATTAGTAGACCGAATTCCAAACTATGTGCTGAATCAGCTCTGTGATGTAGCCGGAATTCTCGATAGCTGCTATAACTCCCATGGCATTGACGGTGGCTATATTCTGTTAGCTGAAAATATTCAGGACGTTGAGGACATAAAAAGAATACACGTTGACTATTCAACCGAGCCAGTCGAGAACGTGAAGAAGCTGAACGATTACCTGAGCATTCTCTATCTCCCGGCTACTGAATACTCAATCACGGTGATACTGCCAGAATCCATAGCGCCGGAAGAAATGAAAGGAGATGAATAGCTATGTTCGACAGCAAGAACCGCTACATAACCAACGGAGTTCAAAGCAATGTCCCTCTGTATCTAATCATGATACTCTGGGAGCTGATAGACCGTGAAAAACAGAATACCCAACTGGATTATCTGCAAATATTCAGATTAAGCAAAGAGAACGGCAAGCAGAGGATAGTCCATGAGCAGGAACAGCCCAAACCGTTCAAAAAGACATATGTGTATCGTATGCCGGAAACATTCACAGGCAAGATATACGTCATTGATGATGGCGACCACGAAACAATGCTTCTGGCTGAGGAATATTAGAGAAACGCTGAATAAAACAAAATCGACCCGCTCAAACGAGCGCACTCACGGGTCTGATTTTGTTACGCTTCGCTTTATTCAGCGTATCTCTTGGAACATAGCCTAAATCTATGTTCCGAAAGGAGGTGAGAATATGGTAGGATGGTACATAGCCGGAGTAGTCGCAGGACTGGCAGTAGCAGTAACAGTTGACTGCATAGTGAATAATACGGAGGTGAGAGCATGATACTCGCATTAGCGGCGGCAACAGCAACCATAGCGACCACAGTTGAAGCATTAGCAGCTGGTGTCACTACCGCTGTTGCAATATACGGTATAGCTAAAACTGGGAAGAAACCAAAGTAAATGTTGCAATGAGGTGCATAATGATGTGCGCAGAAATTCTTTCTGCGCACATCAACAGCACATTGCGATGATTCCCACGGACAACGGAATTAGAGTTCAGCAGCCTTTGTTGAACCTAGAAAAATGAAATTCCGTCTGTCACGGAATCAGGCGTAATTTTTTTTGTAAAAACGGTTGCGCTAAATAGATTATTGTTGTATTATTATAGTATATCAATATTGTATTGGAGGCAGAAAATGAGCATAAATTCTATCGTCAGTAGACTATATAAAAATATAGCAGAAATAATCTGCCATGAAGAATGTTCGGAAAACTGTACCTATAAATGTACCTGCAGCTTGAATGTAAGGCTCAAAGCGGTTCGCAATATAGAAATGCTGCCGGAGCTGTTTTATAGTGCCCTTGATAATATTGCAATGGAGCTCAATAGCGATACAGTTATAAAGCGTATTTCTTACGGTGAATACTATAAGGACGCAGATGTCATCAAATGGGATAAGCTGATAGCTAAAATCAGAAAGTATGCACATATCCGGATTCTGAAATGCTCCCATTCTAATCATAGCCATAACGAACTGGTGAAAGAAACCCAAAACTACATATCGGGTATCATAACCCGAAATCTTATAGCTGAAATGATCTACTTCAAGGAAAATCACCCTGTCTATGAAAAGAGATTATGGAAAAGCTATTCCGAGGTAATAGAAAGATCTGTTGGCAATAACGGAGCAAGACTTACAAAGCGTGAGTACAATAAAATCCGTGGCATTACACAAGCGATTACCGCCGAAGCCGTCAGCAGCGTATATAAATCTATATATGGCAAGTCAACAGTAAAGGTTCCGATACCGGATATCAGCCAGTTTGCCGCTTCTCTAAAATTCAATCTGGTGTCATATCTGGATATCGACTCTGATAGCAAGAAAGTACAGCCATGGTATAGGGAGTGTTCCTATTACTCCAATATCAAAGATTTGATAAGTGAAGAATCTTTCATATCACTAGCTGCGTGCTATAAGATGATGACGTTCCCATTCAGCAAAAATACATTTCTGGAGTTGGTGAAGAACTATATACCTAAGCTTATTGGTATCTATGAAACTATAATGCAATACCTGAAACGTTCTGCCAATAACGGCAGGTACATTCACGTTAATTATGCTGACAAGTTTAATCAGACAGTTATTTCAGCGCATGAATTTTTCGGCAAACGTGGAAAGAGCTATAAGTTTGATTCAAGATTTCAGCTTATACAGTCTTTAGATGATTTGAAATGCTTTTATGACATCACAAAAACATACCTTGGCATTATGTCGCTGTTTCTGGAAGAGGAGCAGTATAATGCGCTCTTTGATAAGAATCCGGTTGAAGTGCAGGTTATAATTAAAGCTGCTGAAAATTATTTTTGCTTAATCCAGCCAAAGCATGATTGATTGGATTATCTTATTGCTTTTACGAACCGTTTGTGATAGAATATTGCCATGACAAGAAATTCCTCTTGTCATGGCGTATTTTTTTGGAAGGAGAGTTCACAATGACTCACTACACTTCTCAAAACGGTTTCTACGGTAGCATTGACGCAAACGGTAAGTTCAATCCCAACGGGCATGATGTTACTGTAACAAGCCTTAAAACTGTCTACGAGGACAATACCGCTCACATCACGGTGAAGTTCTATGCTGGTGATAAGCTCCAGAGCATTGATAGTCCGGTACAGGACATCATCAGGGCATTGGGACAGACTGGATACCCGGTGTCTAACGCTCAGTCCAACTCGCTTCTGAGCTACATAAACCAGCAGATTTCAACGCTCCATGCCGAGTCTGTTCATGAGAACATCGGCTGGCACTACAACGAGAACACCAAAAAGCTCGTTTTCAAGGGACAGGAAATGATCGGTGGGAAATCGACCTACATAGGGAACTACAACATAGCTCCCCGTGGTAATATCGAAGATTTCCGAGCCGAGTATGGCAGCCTGATCCTTGGTAATCCCCCGTTGGAGCTGAGCATGGTGATCGGGCTGTCATCGTGCCTGACTGGTTATCTTTCCGTTATGTCAAAAGGAATCGAAATCCCATCGCTCCTGTTTGACATAAACGGAAGATCAACGACCGGAAAATCGACCTGCGGTAAGTTTGCAGTCAGCATGGGAGGGTTTCCGGACAAGATACCCGGAAAGATGTCGCTTGCAGGTACCTGTTCAACCACGGTGAACGCCATGTACGGCATACTAAACGACAACTACGGCTACACGATGTTGTTCGACGAGATAGCACGTCTGGGTAAATACGCTGATTTTACCAGCATGATATATTCGTTGTCTGACGGCACGGATAAAAATCGGCTGGGCAAAAGCAGTAAGGTCATACCTCCACGAACGTGGGCTACTTCAATAGTGTTCACAGGCGAGTTTTCACTGTTGAAATATGCAGCCAAGGCGGACGGCTTGCAGATGAGAGTTATCTCATTCCCAAATGTTCAATGGACGCAAAGCGCTGAACAGGCTCATGCAGTCAGCGCTTTCTCCAAAAAATATGCGGGACTTCCTGTGATGGAGTTCGCCCGGTACTTATATAAGCTAGACACCAACGCTGTCTTAGCCGAGTATGAGCAGAAAATCAGTTCCTTGACAAATGAAATTCCTATCAAGCCTTGCTACAAGGAAAGAATGGCGAAATCCGTTGCAATGCTGATGATGACTTCTGAACTGTCAGCAAAAGCGTTTGACGTCACTTTTTCTCATGATAAGATAAAGAGCCTTGTTCTGGAGAATATCGCCATGAGCAATAAGGAGTCAGAAGCACGGATAGCATACGATTTTGTACTGAACCAGTGCGAAATCAACGCCAGTAAGTTTCCGAAGTTTTCGTCTGACCCGGACGACCTTACTAAAAGGCTGTACGACTGCTGGGGTTCTATACAGAACCGACAGATCCATTCTGATATGGAGAATAAGAAGGTCGTTACTGACCTTCTTATAATCCGAGAGCCGATTTTCAAAAGATGGCTCAAGGACGGCGATTTTTCAGAGGATAATGTTCTTTCTGAATGGAAGAAGAACGGCGTATTGTACAGCACCAAACCAGACCACTATTACAATGTGGTGTCTGTTCAAAAGGGACGTCCCAAGACGAAGTGCATTCGGATAGTACTTAACAATGAAGCCTATGGAGAAACAAAGCTGCTTGAAACTAACGTCAAGTTCAGCGAACGCTTGTTCATTTACTTTATTGAGAAATGCTACAAGGAATATGCTGGCGGCTATTGCGTAGAAAAAGAGATGGCTGATGCTGTGAGAAAATCCATCGACATGATGTACGAGGGCTCTATGGACACCAGACTTCAGGCGGAAATCATACAGCACTGCTTTAAGATGTCAGTTGATTTCCCCTTGATACAAAGTTATCTCTTTGGAGCTGAGCACAAAAAGTGGCAAGAAAAGAATAAAGCTGAATTTGAAAAATATGTTGCTAACTATGAACCTGAGGCTCGTGAGGGAGGATATGAACAGATCAAAATGAAGGGTATGGAACCGCCATCGGAGGACGACCTTGATGATCGTCTATGAGATCACCCGCAGCGACCTGACAAAGAAGAATTTTAATAATAAAACTGTAATTTGTACTGATGAAAAAGAAACTGTAAATTTTGACACTAAAGAACGAAACGAGATAATCTCAAAAATTTTAGCCAGAATGATTTTAGATAAAACGAAAAAGTAATTTTTAAGCTGTAATTTTTAACCGTACAAAATAAAGGGGTCAAGCATATATTATCATCTTGATAAGGGCTTGACCCTAACTTATTGAAGAAAGGAAAAACCATGAACACAAATCAGATACCAGTAGTAAGTTACAGCCGATTCAGCTCGGATATGCAGCACGAAACCTCGATCGAAGCACAGCAGGACGCAATCAACAAGTACGCTGCAGCCAACGGTTACACTATCATTGAGGACTATGTTGACAGAGCGAAATCCGCTACCACCACAGCCAAGCGTGACGAGTTCAACCGTATGATCGAGGACAGCAAGAGCGGTAAGTTCAAATTCGTTATCGTTCACAAGTTTGACAGATTCGCAAGAAACCGTATCGACAGCACCATTGCGAAAGCCATTCTTGAAAAGAGCGGCGTAAGGGTTCTGTCAGTCCTCGAGCCTACAAGCGATACACCGGAAGGCGAGCTTATGGAAGGTATGTTCGAGCTTTTGGCGCAGTATTACAGCAGTAACCTCGGTAGAGAGGTCATGAAGGGATTCAAGGTCAGAGCCGGGAAATGTCTGCATAACGGCGGCAAGCCACCTATCGGATATGACGTTGACCCGGTTACCGAAAAGCTTGTTATCAATGAAAGCGAAGCCCAGACAGTAAAGACCATATTCCAGATGTACATAGACGGTCATGGCTATGAGGACATCATCAACACTCTAAACAAGCGTGGAAGCCGAACCAAGAACGGCAACGAATTCGGAAAGAACTCCCTGCATGATATACTCCGGAACAAGAAATATGCCGGATATTACATCTACAACAGGTGGGACGGCAAGCACAACCGCCATAAGGAAAAATCTCCGGAAGAAGTGATCTGCATTGAAAACGGCTGTCCTGCGATAATCTCCGAGGAGATGTTCAACAAGGCAGAAAAGGTGATGGAACAGCGAAAAATGTCCCCCGGAGCTAAGTCAGCGGTAAAGACATATCTGCTCACCGGACTGATACGCTGCGGTGAATGCGGGAATCTAATGTCAGGAACACAGCGAAAAAACGGCAAGGGCTATATGTACCGCTCATACCGCTGTAAACATAAGAATATGGTTCATCACTGCTCCAACAAGGAGATACGAGCGGATAAAATCGAAGAATTCGTGCTGTTACAGCTCCAGAAGTATATATTCGATGACAAAAATATCACGGCGATCGTGGATGAAGTAAAGAAACAGCTCATTCAGCATAACGCCTATGTAGTCGAGGAACTCCGGGAGAACGAACGAGCTCTAAAACGGCTCCAGAACAGGCGGCAGAATATCATCAACGCCATTGCGGACGGACTAATGCAGGACGATTTCAAGGAAGTCCTTGCACAGCTAAAGAATGACGAAAAAATACTGCTGGAACGTCAGCAGGAACTGACGATAAGAAATCCGGACGCAGCATTCACGGAAGATGACCTGAGAAGCATGATATCCGAGTTCTCCGGTTACGTTCTGAACCGGGACATTCCGGAGTGCAAGAAGTTCATAGCGCAGTTTGTAAAGCAGGTCACTGTGTACAATACAAAGATAGAGGTTACCCTGAGGGTAGCCTCTATTCTGCTATACGGAGCTGATTACACCATCACCAAGAGCATAGGTCGGACATTCCTGCCGACACCGGAATTACAGTAGGAAATATGACACCGGATATAAACAACAACGCCTGACTGCAACCATGCAATCAGGCGTTCTCTCTTGCTCGGAACTAGAAGTTCGAGCCCTTCGTGGTCGAGATGACAGGATTCGAACCTGCGACCTCTGCGTCCCGAACGCAGCGCTCTACCAAACTGAGCCACATCTCGATACGTCAATCTTAATCGACTTATATATTATATCACGTGACTTCAGATTTGTCAAGGGCTTTTTGAAAAAAAACGGGATTTTCTTATTTTGCAGATTGAACTACCTCACAGAAGCCATAGAGAAATACTCCTGACCGCCGGACTATCGAAAACCACAGACCGCAGCCGACCGAGGAAAAACGACACAAATCCAAAATTCCGGCAGACCCTCGGTAACCCCGGACTTACAGGAAGCCGCCAACGGACCCGATCCCAGCCCGCTACTCCCCCCAGATGAACTGGCACGCCTGTTTGTACTCCATCGGGTGCTCAAGGCAGTGCATCGTTTTGGCGTCCTCGGGACGGCGGACATACAGCGCTTCCCTTCCGGCAAGATTCAGCAGCCGCTGAGTCTGCTTCGTATCAAACTTGCAGTACACCGCAATGTGCAGTATCTGCACCCGCGTCGGTGTGCGCGTCCCATTCATCATCTGATATCCGTAATTTCGGTCTACATTCAGCGCCCTGATCAGAGTCGACCGCTTCACAGATTTCTCCTTCAGAAGCTCCTGCAAATATATCGAGAACTCCGGCGGAGGATTATCTTCTATCATGTTCATGTCAAGCCGCTTCGTGCGCCGTATACGCGCTTCTATTTCCTCTGTTTTCATATAATTCTCCTTCACCTGATGTCATATTTCAAGATTGGCTTCTCCATTGATAGTAGACCTGATATACTCGAGATCCTCCTGAGCGTACCCGTTTCCGTTCATCACAATGAAACCATGCACCGTGAGTCCCCGGAACGCCTCCCTGTTGCCGTTCAGCTTATTCAGATCAAGGTACATCTCCACAATATCACAGCCGATCAGCGGCGAAAGATCCGACACATTGTTCCGCCCGAGATACACGTTCCGCAGCTTCTTCCCGGAAGAAAGCGGCTGTATGCTCCACAGACCGCACCCCGCAAGGCACACCGTCTCAAGCTCCGTCATGCCCTCCAGGGCGTCAAGCGAACCTATCTGCAGCTCGTTACACCCGAGAAACCTCAGCCCCCGCGCGCTTTTCAGCGGAGTTATATCCGTTACAAGACTGTCGCCGATGAACACCGCTTCAAGCCGCAGTTTCCCCGCCAGCGGAGATATATCAGTCAGACCCGTGTTCTCAGCGCTTATCCGCCGCAGCTCCGTCATTCCGGAAAGAAAGCTTGGATCAGTTACGTTATTGTGGCTGAAATGCAGCTCCTCAAGCTGCGTCAGCCCCTCCAGGCAGGCGAGATCCGTTATGTAATTGTAGTTCAGATTCAGCACTTTCAGCCGCTTCATGTGCCGCAGGTTGATTATCTGCGCATTGGTCAGCTCCCTGTCGGAAAGGTCAAGTTCCACCGAATTTACCGGGAACATCTCCCCGCCTATCCTGACCTTTATAGGCGTTATAGTGCGGCTTATCCCCGAAAAGAATTCAGCCGCCGAACTTGCCGCAGACGTCAGCGCCGCCGCTGCGGTCGACAGGAACGTACCTCCGCGGGCAAGGGAGCCCTCCGGCGCAGCGCTGCTCCGCACTGCCTGCTGTATCTTGTCCGCAGGGAATCCCACCGGCTCCACTCCGCAGACTGACACCGCTCCCAGCATTTCCTCCGCGTTCTGGTAGCGGAGCTCCCGGCGCACATTGCAGGATCTCCTCAGTATCTCAGCCAGCGAAGGCGTTATCCCATGAAGCTGGAATTCAAAGTCGCTGTCGTCCTCAAGCCGCGTCAGCGGATCCTCCGGAGTTACAAGAGTCATGGCGTAGAACAGCGACGCACCAAACGAGTAGATATCCGTCCAGCCGCCCTGGGCGCCCCTCCTCTGGTACTGCTCAAGCGGTGCAAAACCCTGTTTCAGTATCACGGACATGCTGCACGTCCTGTCCTGGATATACCTGGCGGAACCGAAATCTATCAGCTTAACGGAGCCGTCCGCGCACAGCATTATGTTGTCCGGCGAAACGTCGCGGTGGATAACTCCGCGCTGGTGCAGTATCTGGAGCGACGGCAGCAGCTTCTGCGCTATGTAGACCGCCTGCGCCGGGGAGATCGCGCTGCTGGTCTCGGCGTAGCTTTTCAGCGAAGCTCCGTGGACGAACTCCATCGCGTAATACGCCGTGCCATTTTCGCGGAACACATCGTATATCCCGATAAGCTCGGAGCACTCCGGGAATCCTGAAATAATCTCCGCCTCGCGGAAGAAGCGCTCCAGCCCTTCGCCGTAGTTCTCCTGCTGGATCGTGGTCATAGGCTCTGCGGTGATGTTGTCCTGAGAACGGACCGCCGTACCGTCCGGGAAGAACTCCTTGACCGCGACAGTCTTGTCGGACTGCTCGTCGTAAGCGAGGTAGATCATTCCGAAACCGCCCCTGCCCATCAGCTTCCCAACCGTGTAACGTCCGCGGAGCTGCGTCCCCACCGGCAGCGCGTCATACTCCGCGCTGGTGCGGACATTGACATGACCGCATTTCCGGCAGACATTCCCGCTTATCCTTGAAAAACAGTTGCCGCATATCTTCTTCAAATTACCGCACCCCCTTTTATATTTTATCACATGTGTTTTGATTTTGCAACTTATCTCTATTCAATTGTATCACAAAACAGCATTGATTTGGTATGCATTTGTGCATTATTTTCTTAGATTCTGCATTTTTATGTATTGGTCACCTCTAAAAACCTTGTTTGAGTGAAAATGTGTATAGCACACCGCCTGCTTCTTCAAACCTCCTCGTAAGGCATACAGCCTTACTTCGTCGGCTTTCATCGCATTCGGCGCACTCTACACATTTTCCCTTTTCAAACCGGTTTTTAGAGGTTCCCTATTATCACTCTTTTTTCAACTTTTCAACCGAAAAAATCCATCACAGATGAAAGTTAAGTTAAAAGCAAGATACCTATTGCAATTTTCAGAAAAAAGTTGTATAATCGAAACAGAGGCGGCAGCAGCCGCTGCATTAATTAATTATCGGAGGAAAATAAAATGGCAGAGAATGAAGTACTTATCGAAACATCTGCAAGACACGTGCATGTGACACAGGAGACCCTTGAGGCTCTGTTCGGCAAGGGAGCTCAGCTCACCAAGAAGAAGGATCTTTCCCAGCCCGGTCAGTTCGCGAGCGAGCAGCGCGTTACAGTAGTTGGCCCGAAGAAGGAGCTTGCAAACGTAAGCATACTGGGTCCGTGCCGTTCAGCTGATCAGGTAGAGCTTTCCGCTACCGACGCACGCTCCATCGGTCTTGGCATTGCTATCCGCGAGAGCGGCGATATCGCAGGTACTCCGGGATGTACACTGAGAGGTCCGGCAGGCGAGGTAACGATCAAGGAGGGCGTTATCGTAGCAAAGCGCCATATCCACCTCACACCCGAGACTGCTGAGAAGCTTGGCGTAAAGAACAAGGACATCGTTTGGGTAAAGACCAACACCGACGGCAGAAACGCGATCCTGGGCGACGTAGTTATCAGAGTCAGCGACAAGTTTGCTGACGCTATGCACATCGACACCGACGAATCCAATGCTATCAGTGCTGTTCCTGGCCTGATGGGAACCATTATTAAGTCCCTGTAATTTTAAATCCCCCTTCGCTGGAAGGGGGATTTTTCTGTCGGAAACTATAATTTAGATGTGTAATGTTCTTCCGAAACAGTCCACCGGACTGTTTCGGAGGACAGGCTCAACAAAGACAATGTGTTGCTTGTGGGGGAAAACTCTTGTTTTCCCC
>ENA-UOOC01000196-UOOC01000196.1-human-gut-metagenome-genome-assembly--contig:-C48old-NODE-196-length-69218-cov-22.614519_pt1 | contig 69218 bp, 59 predicted proteins | sample MGYA00242469_ERZ724016 | MGnify/ENA metagenome assembly ERZ724016 | reverse complement strand
GCTCGCAACAAGATTCAGTTTTTATATGCTTTTGAGCATCTTTAGTATAGCATATCCGGATTTGCGCCGAAAGAGCAAAAGCGTGCCAATGTTATGACAATGCCATGCCGAATAAACGCAGAAGTGTTCGTATAATACTCTCATTTTGCAAAGTTACATAAAAAGAAGCCACCTAAGGCTAAAAAGGCTAGAAAGAAAAAGGACATTGATATGCTAAATATGTCACACACAGTTCCCATCAACACGGGGAATATCATCCCGCCGATCCCGCAGCCTGCACTCATGACGCCTGCCGCGCCAGCGCTGGCTTCAGGGAAAAGGCCTGTCGCCTGCGCAACGAGCGTAGACCAGATCGGGCCGTAGGAGAAGCCTGCCGCAAAGCAGTACACGAGCGATACCGTCGGGTTTTTAGACACGGCCAGCGCCAGCAGGAACGCCGCGCTTGCCAGAAAGCAGCCAATGAGCGTCTTTTTCGGGTTACGCAGAACGGCGCTGAACAGCATCCGGGAAACGGTCATGCCGACCCAATAGGCCGAGATCGCCGCAGCGGCAAGACCGCCCGCCAACAGGCGCACGGAAAACAGGCTCTCGGCAAAATAGCTGATGCCGTTTTCCAGCCCGACATACAGCAATATTGAGAAAAACAACAGCCGGAACGCGCGTGAGGCGAAAAAGTTCGTCCGTGCCTTCGCTTCCTTCTGCGTGAGAGCCTGCCGTTTTGGGAACACCGTGAGCAGAAGCAGCAGCGCCAGCAGCGTATAAGCCGCCGCGCAGATCAGAAACGGCAGCCGCCAGCTTACATGGCGGCTTTTCTGCAGCCACTGCACCAGAAACGGGCTGATCACCGCGCCGAGCGAGAGCAGCGCCTGTGACAGATTGATATAGCGCGCGCCCTTCTTCGCGTCCAGCTCGGACAGCACGGCAGACGATACGCTCTCGCACACGCTGTAGCCCGCGCCAACGCAGACCGCGCCGATCACATACACGCCGAGGCTCTTGGAGAGTCCTGCCAGAAAGCAGCCCGCGGCGAAAACCGCCGCGAAGATGCACAGCACCGGCTTTTTCCCGATCCGATCCGCCAGCGCGCCCAGCACGACCGGCAGTACGACCGCCGCGACATGCTGCGCGGCCACCAGTCCGCCCATGCCCGCGGCGTTCTGGCCGTACTCCCGCGAAACCTCGCTGATGACGAGCTGCACGCCGCCGAGATAAAAACCGTAGAAGAACAGCACCGTGCAGAGCAGCGCCAGCACCCATCCAGGGCACAGTTTTGTTTTCATGCTTCCTCTGCGACCTCCACAGCCGCGCCGGTCGCGCGGATCCCGTCCAGCTCCTCTGGCTTGGCCCCGCTGTCTGTGATGACCGTGAATCGATCATCCAGACGGCAGATGCCGGTGAAGCCTGCGCGTCCAATCTTGCGGCGGTCGGCAGCGATAATTGTCCGGTGCGCCTGCTGGAACATGACCCGGTTGACCATGGATTCCTCCGCGTGATAGGTCGTGATGCCCTGCGCAGCGTTCACACCGTCTACAGACAAAATCGCCCATGCGGGCTGATAGCGCCCCAGCTGCTGCACGGCGTCGTCGCCAAACGTAAAGCCATAGATCGCGTTGATTTCGCCGCCCAGCAGCACGACATGCGTTTCCGGGTACCCGGCCAAAACCTCCGCCGCGCGGATGGAATTGGTCACGACGCAAAGGCGCTTGCGGGCGCAGAGCGCCTCGGCCACGCGCAGCGTGGTCGAGCCGGAATTGAGAAACAGCGTATCGCCGTCCTGAATGTGCGAAAGCGTCTTGGCTGCAATGGCGCGCTTCTGCGCGGCAAGCGCGTCCGGAGCGGCCTCCTGCACAGGCGGCTGTACCGGCTGCGCAGGGACAGCGATCGCGCCGCCGGGGATGCGCACGAGGCGGTTCTCTGCCGCCATCGTGTCCAGATCCGTGCGGATGGTCGTCTGCGTCGCGCTCAGGAGCTCGCTCAGTTCCGTGACCGTCACCTGTCCGTTCTGCACCAGAAGCTCCAGAATTTTCTTCCTGCGAATGTCAATTTTCAGTCTGCCTGCTGCCATAGGTTACACGTCCTTTTATGATGCTTTATGATAGAGATTTATGATTGAGCCGTTCGCCGACCGCTCCACCTGGATGGATGAGGGCGAACTGCTCCGCCTGATAGCCGGTCTCTTCGATGAGCGCCGCCTGTAATGCGTGGAAGATCACGCAGAGCGCCGTCGTGGACGTTGTGCCCTGTGCGTTCCACTTATCCGTTTCGCGGTTCACATGCTGCTTGAGCACGACGTCCGCCGCCTGCGCCAGCGGCGATTCCATGTTCTCCGTCACCGTGATGATCGACACGCCCTTGGCTTTGCAGATGTCCACGATGGGGAGCAGCTCCTTCGTCTTGCCGCCACGCGAGGCGAAGACTATCACGTCGCCCTTCTGCAAAAAGCCCGTCGCACCGTGGACGGCTTCTGCCGGGGAGATGAACCGGGCAGGGCGCTCGATGCAGCACATGAGGTGCGCAAAGTGCTGGCAGATGATGCCCGAATGCCCGCAGCCTGCAGCGCCGATGCGCGGGGCCTGCGCCAGCAAATGCACTGCCCGCGAGAACGCGACCTCGTCGAAATAATTCTTCATCTCCTGAATGCACTGCGCTTCAATGTCATACGCGGACTTTGCTGCCTGAATGGATTCCACTTTCACAGAATATTCCTCCTGAAATTTGTTCTGCGAACAGTGTAGCACAAATATTATTTGCTTTCAAGGAATAAAATTTTGCGTATAACTAGTTTTTACGCCGCATTTTGTGTAAAACGCAGAAATAGACAAATATAATTGACGTTCACGCAAATATGGTTTATAATCAGACTATCCGAGGAAATGAGGTGACCGTATGAACCAGCATACCATCCGCACGCCGTTTTTCGAGATCGGGCCGAAATCCTATCTCTATGGGCAGGCCGTTGTCGATCTTGCGATCGCTGCCGACAAAGCCTCTGAGAAATACGGCGTCGATATTATTTTCACAACTCCAATTATTTCAATCAGCGCGGTCAAAGCCGCCACGAAGCACATCCACGTCTTCGCCCCGCATATGGATCCGCTGGAGCCGGGCCGCGGCCTTGCCGACATTCTGCCGGAATCGCTGGTCGCCGCAGGCGCAGAGGGCGTCATGCTCAATCATGTGGAAAAGCCGCTGACGCTGGGCGTTCTGAAAAAGACGATCGAGCGCGCCAAGGAGGTCGGCCTGACCACCATCGTCTGCGCGGACTCCATCGTAGAGGCCAGCATGATTGCAAAGCTGAACCCCGATATCATCGTGGCTGAGCCCAGTGAGCTGATCGGCACGGGCCTCACCAGCGGCCCCGAGTATGTGGAAGCTGCCAGCCGCGGCGTGAAGGAGGTCAACCCCGACATTCTGGTGCTGACCGCCGCCGGTATTTCCAACGGGCAGGACGTTTATAACACCATCATTGCAGGCGCTGACGCGACCGGTTCTTCCTCCGGCGTTGCCAAGGCCGCCGATCGCGCGGCAATGGTCGATGAGATGATCGCCGCCGTGCGCAGAGCTTGGGATGAAAGACATACAAAATAAGTATATAACAAATTGATTTGGAGGTCAAACACAATGGAATTTAAGGTTTATCAGAAAGAGCTGGAGCTGCAGTCCCGCGGCTGGATTCCCACGTTCCACGACGTTTCCCGCGAGGTCATCGAGGTCGTCAAGGAGTCCGGCGTCAAAAACGGCACGGTCTGCATCGCGTCCCATCACACCACCTGCTCGGTCATGATCCAGGAGTGCTCGCACGACATCGACTCGTTCGATCTGGAATTTTTGCAGCATGACCTGCTCGACATCATGCGCAAGATGATCCCCGACTTTGCCGAGGAGCATCAGTACCGCCACCCCGGCCCCATCCACGCGCAGTTCGGCCGCTACGTCAATGAGCCGGGCGACTACACGAGCATGAACACCGATGGCCACCTGCGTTCTGTGTTCTTCGGCCGCAGCGAAACCATGACCATCAAGGACGGCGTTCTGGACGGCGGCGAGTTCGCACACATCTACTTCATCGACTGGGATCACGTCCGCGCCCGTCACCGCCAGCTGAACGTCACCGTCATGGGCACCACCGAAGACGTTGGTGACCGCAAGTTCCACGACGGAAAGACCATCGATACCCTCCACAAGTTCACCGAAGAAGAAAAAGCCTACGACCCGCACTATACCCTCCAGCTCGACGCAAGAGGGTTTTGAGATTTGAGTTGTAACCCCCCTATATGTACAGCAGCCCCGGCTCAGGTTGATCCTGAGTCGGGGCTATTGTTGTATAAAGAAAACGCAGTGTCTCTTCGACAATGTGTTACCTGTTATTGTTTTCTCTTGAGAAAATGATAGAATTATTTTTGAGAAAAACTCATTCTGATTTAAGGAGAATTATATATGAACGAAAAATTGTCTGCAGAAGCCTTGTCTGCTCTACTAGGTCAATTTACCCCTGAAAACCTCGGGTCACGATTGTTCATGGAAAGATCCGATTTGTTAACACCTGAAAACTTTCTGGTCTGGTTTCATGAACGATTCCATTATTTACAGGTTGTATTTACGCCTTATGGCCATTTAAAGTGGGCTTCATACCGCACATCCACAACAGATATAATTGAAGCATGGGCGAATCTATCGCTTATGTTAAATCAACCGAGGAGATTGCCAATTAAAGAGTATTTGCTCAATGACACACCAGAAAGTGTAAAACTGGCATGTAATATCTGGCTTTGCGATTTAAAGAATGACATCTACAAAATCGTAGAGCGGGGTGGTACATCATGTGGCAATATGTCTTTATTTGCCGGACTAACATATGAAACTTGCTGCCCAATAATAATGATATACGGTCAAGAACACCGCATGCGTGGGATTGACATACTCGAAAGTTTTGCAAAATTCGAAGAAGCAATGTTGGGTGAAATAATTACTGGAAGAACATTGGATGAGTTAATCAATCCGAACAAATTAAATCCAGAATACTATTCCGCACTATATTATTTTATTGAAACACTTGGACCGGAACGGTTGGTTGAATTTCCCATTGTCTGTGAACTTGCTCTTGCAACAGCTCACATCCCTTTTCCTTCTTCTATAGAAAATTTTCAGAAATATGCTCCTAACTGGCGCTTCATAAAGCTGGTAGAAAAACTTAAAACCATAGAAAATCTTCCGACTATTGATTATAACGACAATAAAACATTCTTCGATTACGCTAATACGGTTCTTCTTGCTTGTGAGTTTGAAACATTAGACGAAGCCTGGGTAGCTGCAGAAGAATACGCTGAAATGTCAGACCTTACAATGGCAGAAGAAATGAAAGCTGCAATTAGGTATAAGAAAAAGCATCCTTGGATGCTTTCATATCCAATGTGCAATGAGGATGACTTTTTCTCAGTGGAGTTTAATCGATTCGAGCCATACTTCACAATTATGGATGATGGGATTAGCTATAACTCAGATCATGTCCGTTCTGAAGAATTAGTGGTTGAGAATCACATGCAAGCTTTGGCACAACAGATATGTGGATATCCCTCGCGCTACTGTCGTGATTCCTTTAAACTAATGTGTGGTTTCAGCTATATGGGAACAAATAATTGCCCCCATTACCTAAACGGAGAATGCGATGGTTATGTGGACGCTGAAACACAATTACCTGAGTTAATTCTTGATGAAGATTCCAACATAAAAAGTGGATGTTCCTTTGAACTGCTTCTGAAGTCTCATAACATTGATATTAAAGATATTGAAGTTGGAATTATGAGATTGGTGACATATGACGAGATAACAAATGCCGCAAAGAAACACTTTTCGGCATAGCGGGGAATTAGCAGAAATGCGAAATAAAGGCAGTGACGCACATGGCGTTGGAGGAAAAAGAATTAGCATTAACGATTATCACGCACGTCTATTTGTGAATTCTGCAATGACTATGGCAGATTTCATACTGGCCGTAAGTGAGCGTACTGTGCAAAATTAGAATAATAATAATTTGCGGGTAAGGCGCATTTCTGAACGCCTTGCCCACAAATGTTCAATTTACATCATAAACTCCCTCACGATCCCAGCGCTATCGACACCTATCTGATGCGAGACGTCGCTGAAGCAGGCGGCATTACCGATGCCGTTCGTTTCCGAAAATTCCTTGTGGGCTGCGCGGCGCTTGTTTCAGAGCAGGTCAATTACTCAACACTTGCAGAATCTGCTGACATTGCTCCAAGTACAGCAAAGGAATGGCTGAAGGTGCTTGTAGGACTTTACATTGTCTATCTGCTTGCGCCGTTCTCTAACAACGAATTGAAGCGACTCAGCAAGACGCCGAAGCTGTATTTCTGCGATACGGGGCTGTGTGCCTACCTTTCAATGTGGCTGACACCGGACACTTTGCGGAATGGAGCTGCAAGCGGTCACTACTATGAGAATTATGTTGTGATGGAGCTTGTAAAGAACTACGCCTACGCAAGATCAAAGGTCAACATCACCTATTTCCGGGATTCCAACGCAAAGGAGATCGACGTCTTTGTGGAGGAAAACAATGTAATTCATCCACTGGAAATCAAAAAGAGTGCGATGCCTGATCGCAGGGAGGTCAAGAAGTATAGCGTAATTGACAAGGCCTCTCTGAACCGCGGCAACGGCGGTATCATCTGTATGTGCGAAGAGCCAATCCCCATAGATGCGGAGAACTGCTTTATTCCGAGCAATCTTATATAACAAAGTTCAAACTGCATTAAGAATGCCGTAAATTTGAAAGTCTAGATCAGAGATGAGCATCAGTATCGGACACAAGCGGATTCACACGGAATTTCTAGGAATTTCCATCTGCGCAAGAGCCGATAATGGAATTTACGATACAGCACAGCACCGGGGAAATCATCCTAAAAAAACAGCACCACTTGCATAGAAAGTGCGGGTGATGCTGTTGCTGTTTTTGTTAATAAGATGAATGTTTCATTAAATTTGTATGATACTAAAAGCTTGTTCGTGAAACACAATATATAGCCGTGTCAGAACTATATTGCAAATATGCCGAAGTACATGGTAAAATAATGCTGAATAATTGCTTTAATAACAATTTGGTGTCTGATTCATAACAAACTGATGAGGTGCAGATATGGAAATGGTGCATTTAACGGCAACTGACATGACATGGCAGCGATTTGAGGTTTGTAATCCGAATCAAAAAATTGCTTTTGAGAATTTATGCCGGGCGGTATTTAATCAGGACTTTTTTGGCGGAACGGCGCATTTTCATTCAAATCCGAATAATCCCGGAGTTGAAATCGAACCTATTTATCATAAAGAAACCGAGAAGAGGATTAGCTTCCAGTCAAAGTATTTTACCTCAACAGATTATGATCAAATAGAGCGTTCGATGGAGAAATGCATAACGCATTACAGTGGAAAACTGGACGTTATATATTTGTATTGCAACAAAGACTTGACGACCACAAGTAAAGCTTTTCTTAGAATAAAAGGAAAGCTTGCTGCTGCCGCAATGGACATTGTGCTGATATGCAATCAGTCAATTATTGAAAGTGTTCAAAAGAACAAAAATCTTTCAATGCTTTACTTCTTGAATCATGGTATTGATAGCGAATGGATCAGAAATAGAGCAAGAATAGCTCTGGATTCGCTCGGAACACGGTACAATGGCGCTTTTAATGTTGACACTAAAGCGAAAGAATACTTGGAGCTATTTTTGCGGAAAGGAAATGCTAAAAGCTACTTAAATGAGAAAAAGGCTCAAGCAGTGGACTCGCTGAATAGCAGGTACTGGGTCGGCGATAGCTATGCTTCACTGGCAAAAACAATTAGCAATGCAATTATTGAACTTCCGGATATCAACGAGCAGACGCTAGATACCTGCTTGAACTGGGTTGGTCAGATAAAAGATAGCTATTCAGAGCAGTTGGAGGATGTACAAAAGACGATATCCACATATGAACAGAGACTCGCCAATGGCAAACGCATCGAGAATAATGAAGACGAATGGGCACAAGTTCAGAGTTGCAAAAGAATTTTGGATGGCATTGACCATCTTGCAATAAATCGGCTCGAACAAAGTCTGATCAACAAAAAGATACTGCTGGTAACAGGTGCAGCTGGTGCAGGGAAGTCACAGCTGTTTGCAAATACGGTTGCGGAGTACAGCAAAGCAGGGCGAAACGCTATTCTCATTTTAGGTAATGCGTACCTGACCTCTGAAACCATTTTCATTCAGACACAAAAAGTCCTGAATCTAAATATTGAACTACAAGATTTCCTTGGAATACTGAACGAACTGGGAAAACGTGACTCAACGATTATTCCAGTTTTCTTTGATGGAATCAATGAAAGCGATGATGTTAGAATCTGGAAAAATGGACTTGGTGAATTGATTCGTATCGTTGAAAGTCTACCATACGTCAAAATGGCAATATCGATTCGCGACGGCTATGAGGGCATAGCTTTTGACGATGCTGTAAAAAGAAAGATTTCATCTGGGGAAGTAATTGAAATCTGTCACAGAGGTTTTGAGGTCAATTCGATTGAAGCAATCAAAACCTTTATGAATCACTACAATATCCCATTCTTACCAGATTACGCATTACAAGCGGAAATGCAGAATCCATTGTTTTTAATGCTGTTTTGCGAAACATATGCTGAAGACAATGCGGAACTGTTTCGTCTGTTTGATAGATATATTGAGAAAAAAGATGCGGAACTTCTGCGAGAGCTTAGTGCTGAGGGAACGGGGGCGGTATTACAATATTTGCTTGATGAATTGGCTGAGAAAGAAATTGTAAACGGCTGCACATATGTCACTAAAATCGAAATGCTTCAAGATATTGAATTCTGGAGAACTTTTGGATTTGAAGGGAAAAAACTAAATTTTTTGGCAGTATTGGAGCGAAGTGGCGTTTTGTGTAGGGGCGTGACTGGCGATTCGGAAATCTATTATTTGGCGTATAATTTGTTGGACGATTATTGGAAAGCAAAGGTACTGGCAAAATCAAACAGAGCAAGGGACGAATTGATTAACGATTTGCTTCAATACGTTCTGAAGGTGAACAATGGAATGCTGGGTGATTGGAGCGGTATTACAGTTGCGGCAATCGCGTGCTGTTTGAGAGAGGACAACACAGCAGAGGACTATATTGAGCAATTGCTGCAGTTTGTGTGTGAACCGCATAGTCAGAAAGAGATTGTTGATGGATATCTTGAAACGTACCATTGGCGAAACTGCAACACATTTTCCGCAGAACGTTTTTTTGAATTTATCCATGCACATCATGTCGCACCGGAAAATCTGTGGCCTATTCTTATTGCAAATAGCACAAAAGAGAAAAGTCCAATCAATGCGGATTTTTTACACAGATTGCTTCTGAAGCAACCCCTCAATCATAGAGACTACCTATGGACGATCTACATAAATGACATGGCTTCAGAAGACAGAGTATTGCAGCTTATTGAATACTTTGAACAAGGCAATTCGTTTTTGGGGATGAATACGCAAAGCCTTAAACTAATGCTAACGCTCTTTGCGTGGCTGCTGACATCATCAAATCGCAGGTTGCGAGATCAAGCATCTAAAGCGATAGTGGAAATCCTTTGCCGCAATTTTGATTTATGCTTGCCTCTTTTGGAGAAATTTGAAAATGTCGATGATCCTTATGTCCTGCAGAGATTATACTGTTGCGTATTTGGAGCATGTATCAAACGTACAGATACAGCTGAAAAGGAATATGAACAACTAGCGCTTTATGTGTATAATGCTATATTCAACAAGCCATGTGTATATGAGGATATTTTACTGCGCGACAGCGCTAGGCTAATCATAGAACGCTGGCTTTATGAGACCCCAAGCATGGGCGGTAAAATTGAATTGACGAGAATTCGACCTCCATATGGTTCGGTGATGATTCCCACGATGCAAGCAACGGAATACTATATTTCTGAAAATGCGACACAACACTATGGTAGAAATGCGATTGTGTTGTCCATGCATCCAAATGGAGCGGGTGGAGCAGGAATGTACGGCGATTTTGGGAGATACATTTTTCAAGCAAATGTCGAGGATTTCAGCAATGCCAGTATAAGCGATGCCTATTATTACGCCATGGATTACATCTTCTCGGTATTAGGTTACAAAGATGAACTGTTCAGTAAATACGATAGCAGAAGAGGCGGCACAGATCGCTTTGCAAACAAACGAACAGAACGAATCGGAAAAAAATATCAATGGATAGCAATGTACCATGTGATGTCCAAAATTGCTGACAATGCTGAGGTTGAGAGATGGGATGGGAAGATCGACTATCATGGCGCATGGGAGCCATTTATGCGCGATTTTGATCCGACACTCAATCTGAAAATCGGTACTATATGTAAACCAAGTCTGGATTTCGTACAAATTCAAGGTGATTTCTTCGACGGAGATGTCGCAGATGAAAATCAAATTGAATTATGGACAAAATCAAATTCCTCATTTTTCGAAAAGGCTTCAGACAAATTACTCATAAAAGATCAGTACGGAGAAGAATGGCTTGCTCTGACACAATATGACCATCAAAACAATGAAAAGTATATTGAAGATGATGATGGTCTACATAGAAGCCGAGGTGCACAAGAGGTCTGGACAATGGCTCATGCATATTTTGTAAGTTGCAAAGAGTTTGATAGAATGCACGCTTTATTGAAAAATTGTAACTTTATGGGGCGCTGGTTTCCAGAGGCGGGGACTGTTTATCAACTTTATGCAGGAGAATATGTTTGGGCACCAGCAGCTAGAGACTTAATTAGTGAGTGGCAAGAATGTGAGCAGGGCAATGAAAGTTACGGCGTTGTAATGCCAGCTACGTTAAACTTCCGCTGGGAAACTGAACAGGATGCCTCTCAAGTGGATACGGTGAGTCTTGTTGTGCCATGTATGAGCCTTGTTAGAACATTAGGTTTGCTGCAAAAGGAGTATAATGGTTGTTTCTATGACTCTGCTGGTAATTTAATTGCGTTCGATGCAAGACCACTTGGCCTTGGAAGCAGTCTGTGGTTTAGAAAAAATGAAATGCTCCGGTATATTAGAGAAACAGGATATGTGCTATTTTGGACATGCTTTGGAGAAAAACAGTTCTTTACTGGAGGTTGGGGTCGTCAGATTACAGGTGATTGGAGCGGGTTTTATTACCTCGATAAAGATGGAAATATTACCGGCAATAGCCAATTCTTTGAATAGCTTCTTTGCAAGATGATATACAGGGTGGATGGGGCATACCTGATCCACCCTGTAAAGCACCTTACTGCAAAAACTCCCTCACGATCCCCGCGCTATCCTGCGCCGTATATCCCCACAACACCGAACTGAGCACCTCAACGGCTTCTTTGCGCTTCCGGTAATACGTCCGGGGGCTGATGTCGCGGATGTGTGGGCGAAGCTGGTCGATGATCTCCTCGACGTTCTGAAGCTCCTGTGGGGAAAGGTAGGAGTAGTAGAGCAGCCAGTAAAATTCTTCGCCGTTTTTGTGTTTGGCGCGCATGAGATCCACAGCGCTGTCTACAAGGCAGAGCATTTTATGGCTCTGCTCGATGCACTTCGCCTGATGCTCCAGCTCCGTGCCGGAGAGATCTGCACCGGCCAGATAGACGGATTCCAGAAAATCCTCGATCGTTTTGCCGTAGTCGATCCGGAACCGGTTCCGAACCTGCCGCACGGAAACCTCCAGACTCCAGACAACGTCGCGGTACTTCCGCAGCAGCGTCCAGGTATCGTGATAGTGCGGATCTTCGGTCACGTCTGCCGCGGGCAGCTTATTCTTCACCATCGTCGTTTGCTCCTTCCTGCCGTATCGTGAGCTCAAAATACCGCGTCTGCGTGCTGCCGCAGGAGAGCATCAGCCCCAGCCGAAGATCCTCCGTTTCGTGCTCCCATAAGACTCCGGTGCAATCGGATAAGGGATATAACCTATACTGGAACCGGGGGCAGGTCGTGCAGCAAACGCCCTGTGTTTTCAAGAGCTTCAGGACTTCGGCAATCAGAATTTCCGTGTGCGATTTTGAAACGCTGATCGAGCAATCTGATGCGCAGTCCGGCTGCGCCATATCTTGCGCACAATCCTGTACGCGGATGCAGAGGTTCAGCGCCATCGCAACCTCCTCTTTATCCACCATAACGTCGGAGATCTGGAACATGGTGGACAGATAGTTTTGAAGATAGATCGCCGTTCCGCTGCGGCCGGGGAATGAGAACGTCTTTATGTATTCCAGCCGAGCAAATTTGCCGAGGATACGTCCAGCGGTTGCCTTAGACACCCCCCAGCGCTTACCGAGCTCTGCATAGGAAACGAGTGGGCTGCCGGTGCCGTTTCGCAGATAAACCACAGGCCCGGCCTCAGAACCAGCGACCTGATGGTCATTGTAGATCGCGTTCAGCCAGAGATCGAGCAGAGTATCCATCTCGGAGCATTTTCCAAGGCTGAGCAGCCGCGACGCTGCGCTCATGGGCAGGAAGAAGAATCCGGAATCCTTCTGGCACGGGCAGCTATAATCCAGCACAGTGTTATAGTGCGGCCAGTCGAGAATGCGGTACTGCACAAGCTGTCCGCGGCCGATCAGGTCATACTCGATGAAGTGATGGCGCTGGAGAGAATCAAGCTGCCGCAGAAGCTGACGATTCGTTCTCGCGCGGAACCACATCCGCAGCTCCCGCAGCGGGCAGATCCACTGGCCGGGATGCACGATGTAGCTGATACCGTCGTACCGTTGGTAGGACGTCCGGAAGTTTGCGTAGCAGCAAAGCACCACATAATGAAAAAGACCGGAGCACCCGTTTGTACGGATGTTCCGGTCTGTGATCAGACTCTGTATGAATTGCCGGTAGACGCGGCATTTGGGGTAGTCTACGATTTGCTTGATTTCAAGTTTGTATTCAGTCATGGCGTTCATCCTTTCTTGTTGGCGCTTTCCGCAGCAACGTGAAAGCGCGTACAGTTACAGTGTCCGTATGGGGTGGAATGGCGCAGCTGATAGCTGCTGATGTGGACAACCCTGCCGCAGTTTCGGCAAAGGCATCGCCAGTATACTTCGTTTGATTTTCGATTGCCTTTAGGCGCGCGGTCGAGCACCTTGAGATAGCCGAATTCCTGACCAGTCAAATCGTATTTCAAAGCTTGGCATTTACAGCCACAGGATGTCGTTTTGGAGCGGCGTAGACTTTCGGAGAGAACAGAAACTATGTTTCCGCAGCTACATTGGCATACCCAACGAGCTTTGCCGCTTTGTGCGGAACGGTCCTGATAAAGAACCCGAAGCGCTCCAAAGGTCATATCGGTCAGATCAATCAATTCAGGCGATTTCTGATGCCGCAGACAACCGCAGGACTTGACGCCGTTCTGCTTCGTAAGACTGGTGGAGGATTTGACGACGCTTTTCCCGCAGCGACATTCGCACAGCCACATCGGGCGACCGGGTTTCACATCCTCCACGCGCCTTATCACTTTCAGCAAGCCAAAGGTTCGCCCAGTCAGGTCATTTGCTTTGCTCATAGATACCTCCTGCGTGTGGATTTGAATGATTATTAGGTGGATTCAATTTGGAATTGACATGCGCGGATATTCGATTACGCCCAGAGAAGTTCGGAGATTTGTAGTAGTAAATTTGAGACTGCGGCAGGCAGTTGACACACTTTTGACACGAAACCGTTGAAACGCCTGGATTTATACGAAATCATACGCGGCAAACACATTTTAGAAGTTCCTGAAACAGCACAATATTGCACGATATGCAGAACATTTTAGCGGTATAAGATAGCTCCGCTTTAATCCCGACGATGAAGCCCCTCGACGCTCCCAAGACAAAAAAGCCAGAGGAAGTTGGTATCATCGGCGGCGCGACGAGCACAGTCGAGATCGAGGTCAAGGACGAGCCGATCGACTTCTCCAAGGTCGAGATCGAGCCGTTGTTCAAGGACTTCGTGGACTTCGAGACATTCTCCAAGTCCGACTTCCGCGCCGTGAAGGTCAAGTCCTGCGAAGCGGTCAAGAAGTCCAAAAAACTCCTGAAATTCGTGCTGGATGACGGAACCGGCACCGACAGAGTCATTCTTTCTGGTATCCACGAATACTACGAACCGGAAGAACTCGTCGGTAAAACATGCGTTGCCATCACGAATCTCCCGCCCAGACACATGATGGGCATCGACTCCTGCGGCATGCTGATCAGCGCCGTCCACCACGAGGAAGGCGTGGAAAAGCTCCACCTCCTCATGCTCGACCCCCACATCCCCGCAGGCGCAAAAATGTATTGAGAAACCCAAGCACCCCGGCACAGCAGTGCCGGGGTGCTTGTTCTTTCGGGGGAGCCAAAAGCATACAAACGAGCGCCGGGCAGCGATCGCTGTCCGGCGCTGATCTGTTATTTTTCCAGCATCGCGTCCATCAGTGCCAGCAAAGAGCTCTGCTGGCCGGGGGTCAGGCGGCTCCATTTGTCCAGCAGCGCCCGCTGCGCGGGCGTCAGCGCGAGCCGGTCCTCGGCGTCGGCAAAAAACTGCGAGAGCGTCAGCCCAAAGGCCTCGCAGATCTTTTCCAGCGAGGAAAACGATGGCGTCATGCCCTTCTTGTACCAGGAGGAAATGGTCGACTGCGGCAGGCCGGAGCGCTCCGCGAGCTGATATTCCGTCCAGCCCCTGGCCTCGCGGTTTTTCCGGATCAGGCCGAGAATGTCTGTCACGCGATCACCACCTACGATTTTTCGTTTATTATACTTTGAAAAATCGTTGCATTTTAATCATTATTGTCGTAGTATATACTACGACAATATTCGATTTTCTGGAGGCCGCTGAACCATGAACGAAGACCGCACCTACGAAGCCTGGCTGGACGAGACGAACCGGGTCGTATCCTTTCACGCGATCCCCGCCGCCCGCCATTTCCGCGCCGCCGGAGAAGAATTCTGGCCGCTGATCCTGAGCCTCGTCCTCTCCGGCTACCGGATCCAGTGAAGCGATTTTAGAAATAATTAAGAAATTTTACCGGAAATTTGTGATATAGTGGAAGCACAAAACACGCCGGAAAAGGAGAGACCATGATGAAAAAGACGATGTTATACCTCCTGATGCTCTTGTCCGTCTTTCTGCTCGCCGCCTGTCAGAAGCAGCCCCAGCCGGAGATCAAACTGCCGGAGCCGCAGGCAGCGGCCAGCCCGGCGCAGCCGGAGACTGCAGAGCAGACCCTGACCCTCGGTCTCATCGACTTTGAAGCGGACAAGGAGCTGCTGCGAGGCCTGATCCAGAGCTATAATGCCTCCGGCGCACCCGTCCGTATCGAGATCGTCAACTACGCCGACGGCGCCGAAAGCTATGCGGACGCCGTCACGCGCCGCACGACCGAGCTCATGGCTGGGAACGTCCCCGACCTGCTCGACTGCAGCGACCTGAGCGGCGCGCAGTACGCCGGGTACGCAAAGAACGGCATCCTGCTGCCGCTGGACGGGATGCCGGAGGAAGGGGCGCTGTCTGGCGTGCAGCAGCCCTGCGAGGTGGATGGGAAGCGCTATTCCATCGTCGGCGCGTTCACGCTCGACCCGCTGTTCGGCCCCGCGTCCAGGCTCGGCGCGTCGCTGCAGACCTCGGTCGAGGATGTGCTGCGCGGCGCGGTCCCGGATGTCCGCTTCGTCTGGGGCGGCAGGGATCTGCTCGGCGTCTATTGCCGCCACGCCGCGGAGCGCTTTCTGGACTACGATACGGGCACAGCCTCGTTTGAAAGCGAAGCATTTCTGGACCTTCTGACCGCCTGCGCCCGCATCCAGCCGTCGGAGCTGGGCCCGGACAGCATCATGCAGCAGCCCATGCGTTCCGTCTCCGTGTACCGCCAGATGCAGAACAGCTGGTACGAGCAGACCGGCGACGCGTTCCGCGTGCTTTCCCTCAGCGCGGACGGCGGCGTGACCTACCAGCCCGTGCTGCAGCTCGGTGTCTGCGCAGCCTCTTCTGTGCAGGAGGCCGCGGTGCAGGCCCTGCGGGCCATGCTCGCAGAGAGCTTCCAGAAGACCATCACGGACGCCTTCCCGGTCAGCACGGCCGTCCTGCAGGCACAGCTGCAGCAGGAGATCGACGCGCAGAAGACCTATCAGCAGACTGCCATCCGCGAAGAAGGCCGCGTCGACGTCGGCGAGGCCGGGACGCAGACCTTCCTGTTTGACGAAGCCGTCGCGGCGGACCTCATGCACGTACTGGAGCATGTGGACTGCCGCGCCTGCAGCAATCAGGAGATCCTGACCATCATCCTCGACGAAGCGGACGCCTTCTTCCAGGGCCGAAAGACCGCGCAGGAGGCCGCCCGCATCATGGACAGCCGCGCCGCCCTTTTCATCGCCGAAAACAGCTGAGCGGAGGGGGAGAAAGCGCGCGTGGGTGATGCCACATTTTCTGTTGACAAACGTTAACACCTGTGCTATCCTAGAAATATAACATATGTTAACACACGGGAAGGAGCGAAACGCATGGAACATCTCAGACTGTCCGACGGGGAATGGAAGCTGATGAAAACACTCTGGCAGCGCCAGCCGCGCACGCTTGCGGAGCTGGTTGCAGCGCTGGACGCCGAGACCGGCTGGAGCCGGGCGACGATCTTCATGATGCTCAAGCGGCTCATCGCCAAAGGCGCGGTCACGATGGACGACAGCGGAAGATTTCAGCAATACAGCGCCGCGATCACGTATTCAGATGTTGAACCCGAGGAAACGGAAGCATTTTTGTCGAAGGTTTACGGAGGAAGCGTGGGCATGATGGTGTCGAACCTCGTCGACCGCGGCACACTGTCCGAGCAGGACATTCAGGAATTGAAAGCCATTCTGGACGCAGCAGAAAAGGAGCGCGCGCAATGAAAAAATGGATGCTCCTTTTGACGCTCTGTATCAGCCTCCTTTTATCGGGCTGCCAGAAAACGCCGGAGGCCCAGCCTGGAACGCAGCCGGCGGAAGCGCCGTGGACAGACGAACAAGCGGACGCGCCGCTTTCCTATGAAGACTATTTCGCGGAGCTCCGCCCCTATGACCCGGCAGAGAACGACGTGCCGGACTGGATGAAGGACGGAAACTATGAAATTTTATCAGAGGACGGCGTCCTCTCCCTGTACCAGGCAGAAGACGGGACTCTGACCCGCTTGTTTGCTTACCCGGTGGAAGCGCCGCTCGGCTGGTCGGCCGGCCCGGCCTGCCTCTATGCGTTCGACGAGCAGACCATTTACCGGCTTGATTATGGCGGGGAAGCGGCAGAGCCGATTTACCGCGCGACGGATGGGGCGATTTTGCAGATGGCGGCTGCCGGGGACGCGCTCTTCTTTGCCGAACAGGGAGAGCTCAGCATCCGCCTCTGCCGATTGTACGCGCCCGAAGGGAAGCTGGACGTCTTCTATGACGAGGTCCGCCCGGATGCGGAGGACCTTCTGCTGTTCCCCGTTTCCAATCACGAGCTGTGCTGGACCATGGACGATCCGGACTTTCTGGAGCTGGCGGCAGAGCAGGAGCAGACCTACATCGAGACGCGGAACATCGATCCTGCGGACAAGAGCACCTACTGGGGCATGCTGGAGCTGGATTTTGGCGTCGACTCCGGCATCCGGTACTACTATAACGACCTGGAGCCGCTGCTCTGCTCGCAGGGCTTCCGTAAAATTTACGGCGAAGAGAGCGTCGCCGACTGGTGGAAAACCGAAGACAGCTTCCTGCGAGACGCGGAGCTGCGCGCGAAGTTTGTATCCGTGGAACAGGGACCCGCAGTGCAGGCGCCGGACCGCAGGGTCGTAAGCTTTTTGCGCGGCGCGGAAACGGCACTTGCGCAGGAACGGGGCCTGACGTTCAACACGCCGGAAGATCTTTCTCCGGAGCAGCTGTTTCGTCTGTTTCTGGCGTGGACGAATGAAGATACACTGAAGGAATATCTGGACCCGGATGACGGAAACTTCTATTTCACAACCCCGGTCATCCGCCGGACGCTCGACTGCTATTTCAGCGGCTATTGCTTTGATATCACAGCCTGCAGGGCGTACGACAGGCAAACCGGCATGGTCGTCGTCCCGTCTGTTTCCGGGTCTGACGACGGCCGGACGGCGCGGCTCGTCGGAAAAGCGCAGGACGGAGACCTTGTGACCTACCTTATCGACTTTTACGCGGATGCGGCTGCCAAGGCAGAGCATCGTGCGTACGCGAGGAAGGAATACACGCTGCAATGCTATGACGGCGGCTTCTATCTCCTGCACGCCTGCTCCGTGATGTGCCCTGACCGTGAGCATACGCTCGGCGGCATTTCCGGCTGGGACAGGTGGGACCTTCTTCCGCAGACGGTGACCGAAGGCTTTGCGGAGCTTGGTGTGGTCGGCGTTTCGCGGGAGGACTATGATGTGGTCAAATACGGCCGTGACGGACTATATGTCCACGTGCTGCGCCTGCAGGCGGGCGAGGAGGACTGGGAGGGGCTGGACGGCTATGTCAGCTGCGTCTATACGACGAGCCCGGACTATCCCTCGCCGCGCGGTCTGCGCGTCGGCGACCCGGAGGCCAACGCAGCAGAAACAATGAATGCGCTCTGGGGCAGCTTTGAATACGAGCTGCAGGACGGCGCGATCTGCCGCATGGGGTTCTTCTCCTATTATGACGCGGGAGGCCCCGGCGAAGCGTTTACGGTACGCCCGGCAGACAGCCGGCCGGGGAATTGAGGGAAAGGAGCTGCCATGATACGAGAAACATTGACGCTCTCCGCGCTGATCGCAGCCGTCCTGCTGGTGCGGGCGGTGTTCAAAAACCGCGTGCCGAAGCGGATGATCTATGCGCTCTGGCTCGTGGTGCTTTTGAAGCTCTGCCTGCCGGGGACGCTGTTCTCCCTGCCGGTCCTTCCGGCAGAGCAGACCGCCGCGCCGGTGCAGCGCGCGGAGTTCCCGGCGCAGACCGCGCCGGTCACCCAACCGCCCGCACAGGCGGTACAGCCGCAAACACCCGCGCAGCCGGTCACGCAGGAACCGGCAAGCCCGGCGGCGAAGCCGCTGACGGCCACGCAGATCTTCCGGATCATCTGGTTCAGCGGCAGCGCGCTGCTCGGCCTCTGGATGCTTGGCTCGTGGCTGGTCTTTACGATCCGGCTGCGCAAAAGCCGGAAATTCCTCGGAAGACACGGAAAAACCAGTATTTACGTCTCAAGCCGCATCCCGTCGCCCTGCCTTGCAGGCCTCATCCCGGCCGTCTATCTGACGCGGAACGTGCTGCAGAACGACACGGCAGCACTGATCCTGCGCCACGAGCTGACGCACCTGCGGCATCTCGACCCACTGTGGTCGTTCTGCCGGACGGCCGCTGTGGTCGCGTACTGGTGGAACCCACTGGTCTGGCTCGCCGCGATCGTCTCCAAGCGCGATGCCGAGCTGGCGTGCGACGAGGCCGTCGCCGCGGGGCTCCTCGACAGCGAGCGCATTGCCTACGCAAGGGCGATCCTGGCCCAGGCCCCGCGCAGGGGTGCAGCCCTGAGCCTTGCCGGGCCGCCGGTCAAAGAGCGCATTTTGTTCCTCACGAAAAAGCAGCGCACGAGCGTCCTGTGCGTCGTTCTGGCCCTGATCCTCGTCGTGTCCGCGACCGGCTGCTCCTTTGCCGAGCTGACGCGGCAGAAATCTGGGGAGATCACTCTGCCCGAAGCGGCAGGGGAGACCGGCCCGTCCGCGGATGCGGCCGCGGATCCCACCGCCCGGCAGGAAGGACCGGTGCAGGACCAGCCGCAGCTGCTTCACAACGACGGGACCTATGACCCGTCCCAGCCCCTGCAAGCCTGGGAGCTGGCCCGCGCCGACGGTGTGCAGACCGGCATGACGCAGGCGCAGGTCGAAGCGATCACGGGGCCGCTCACCGAGAACCAATACGGCGTCCTGGTGGACGATCAGAACATCTCCTATCGCTTCTGGGACCGCAGCGGCGGCGAACCGAAGCTGATGGAAATGACCTGGAGCGGAAAAGTGATAAACGACGAGCTTGTCTATACCACCTCACAGGACGCGCCGGCCTTCCGCGGCATCTGCCTCGGCGATCCGATCGGCGACGTGCTGGCGAAGCTCCCGTGCACAGACCGGGAACTCAGATACCAGCAGACGCAGTATGTGTACGGGCAGGCGGGCGATGCAGATTACGCGGTCCTGCACCTGATCGGGGACAGCTATTATTCTCTGTCGTTTGGCATCGCCGGTCAGTGGCGCGCATCCGTCGACTTCTCCCGTGTCCAGCAGCGCGTGTTCCATATCGTCATTTATGCCGAAACATACTGGCAGGAAGCAGAGCAGACAGGCGGGGAGACGGCTGCCCGGGCGCAGACCATGACGCTGTCGGTTCCGTCCGGCGAAAAATATACGTTGTCGGAGGAAGACACGGCGGCTCTGGAGGAGATCTTCTCCGAGGGTTCCATGACGATGCTCGAGAACGACCCGGAATCGGTATGCGTGTACCAGTTCGACATCCGGAATCACAGCTATCTGCTGGATGAAACGCTGGATACGGTAGAGATGATCGTATGGATGGATACCGAGCACTACGATTATTACCAGAAGCGCCTGACCGACGCCGACGCGGAAACCCTGCAGACAGTCATTGACCGGTACACACAGGGCGCGGAGGGCAGCAAGCGCCAGACCGCGATCCTCCGGGAGGTGCGCGCGGATTCCGTCACGGTCGAGCATATCACCCTGCTCAATTCCGCCCTCGAGGAAGACCTGCGAGCGCTCAAAGGCCTGAACATCCCACCCGAAGCGTACCAATACGGCTACTATCGGGAGGACTCCGGCGAGATATACACCTACAAGGTCGACCCGGATACCCCCGTCACCATCTACGATATCTCACAGGTCTACGGAGCGGGCGAGGACCGGCTGTACACCTTCGAAACATGGCAGGATTTCGTCGCCGCGGTCCAGGCCAACGAAGGCCTGTGCGTCCCGCCCTATACCCTGACCCTGCAGGACGGCGTTGTCGTCAAAATCGAAGAGAAATTCTACAATTAGCATCCAGAAAGGAGACTACTATGAAGAAGACAGCCCTGCTCCTGCTGCTGTGCATCTGCCTGCTTCTGGCTGGCTGCACCGCGCAGACCGCACCGCAGCCCATCCAGCCGGAACCGGATACTCAGCCGGAACCGGATACTCAGCCGGAGCAGGCTGTGCAGCCAGCACGGACATGGCAGGACATACAGGCGCAGCTTCCGGACGTCTCCGCCATGTCCGGCTTTCCGGCGGCGGAGCAAGCCTGGCACCCGGAGCCGATCGTCGTGCATGGCGGAGAAGCGGAATACTGGATCGACCGGTCCGAAAGCTGGGAGACCGCAAAGATCTGCATGCGAAAAGATGGCCAGACGGCGAGCATTTACGCCGCGCAGGACGGGAGCCTGTCCCAGCTTGCATTGTTCGATGGGATGCTGTATTTTGCACAGACCGGCGGCATTTATCGGATGCCGATGGAAGGCGGCGCGGCGGAACTCTGGATCCCCGGCGGCGGACGGTTTGCGCTGACCGGCGGCGTGATCTATACGTGGCTTTCGGAGCAGGGCTTCTGCGCCATTGCCGCGCAGGACCCGGAACAGGCCGTGCCGGTGTGGAAGCAGGAACAGGCGCTTACGGTTAGGCAAACTGTCCCGGTGACGGGCGGTATCGTCTTCTGGCTGGCGGAAAACGAGCCGGATCCGGATGCTGGCCAGCTTTGGGTCGTGCTGCTGCGAAACAGCGGGCAGTGGGAGCTTCTGCGCGAGGAAACGGGACCGATGCCGCGGAGCATCTTTTCGGATGACACCAACGTCTGGTTCATGCGTGAGACGAGTGAAGGGCAGTTTCTCTATCAGATCGATTGCAAAAACGGAGCATATGCCTGCCTCGGAAGGCTGCCGGAAGCACCGGATGGATGTTACAGCCCCGGCACGCCTGTATTGGGCTTTCAGCGTCTGCTGATGCGCTATCAAGGGATAGAGTCAACCATGGAGTTTTATGCGCTGGATGACAAACTGACGCTGGGTGAGCATTTGCTGTCGTACGGCGCAGACGATTCATATGCCATTTATTTTCTGCACCTGTTCGAGATACAGGAAACGCCGCAGAGCTTTTATTTTTGCGGAAAGTCGGAAGAAAACGGGCTGTATCTCGTTTCTGAAATAAGAAAAAGCGGGGACGGGCTTTTGCGGGAGGAAGCCCTGCAGCCGCCGGTATGAACGCGCCTGCGGGCATAACGATCAAGCCGAACCGAAAGGAGAAACCCATGAAAAAGACGATTATATTCCTGCTGCTGTGCATATGCCTGCTTCTGGCTGGCTGCACCGCGCAGACCGCACCGCAGCCCATCCAGCCGGAACCGGAGCCTGTGCCGACAGAGCCGGAACCCGCACCACCCGCAGCCGAAACCGCAGATACAGTTGCAAGTCAGGAAGAGCAGACGCAGGAGCGGCCGGCGCTCCCGGTCCCGTCCGCGTCCATGTTTTCCCTGACCGGGCGCGAGGCCGTCCTGTATGACGCGGCGGTCTCCCAAAAATATCCGCGTAGCGACAACGACATCGTTCTGCCGAGTCTTCGCGTGCGCGGTTCGTTTGAAGAAGACGGCAAAACCGTGGTCATCTGCGATCTGCATTATGATTTTTACTATGACTACACTGGTCCTGGGTGGGAGTGGAATGGAGGCGGCGCGACCACATATCTGCGGGCAGAACTTGAAACGCGAAGTGGCGCGGAGATTTGCACTGGCTTTGCGGAGTACCCGAGCGGAAGTCTAAGCGACTGGATCCGCGACTACTGCGCCCCACTGGCTATGCAGGACGCGGACGGGGCGTGGGTGTTACCGGAAACGGCAGAAAACTGGTTCCCTTCGGACAGCAGTATGCTGGGCGAGTATCTGGCCGCAGCAGAAGCCATGCCGGAACCGGCGGCAGTGATGCCGCAGGCAGACTTTGAGGCGCACATGCTGGCGCTTTCGGACGGGAAGACGGCGGAGGAATTGACCATCGACACCTTCCCGGACGTTCTGGCGGAAGACGCGGCGCTGGAAAGCTTCCTGCGCGATACGCCGGAGGAAGCGGCGCTCTGCTGCGCGACGTATCTGGTCGAAAACATGTGGTACGGCGATGGCGAAAATGAGCCCTATACGACGGATTTCGCGCTGACCGCGCTGGGGCGGCTCTACGTTCTTTCGATGCAGTATCTCATGGAGACGTATAACGACTCGACGTCGCTGCTGTCTGCCTTGCTGCTTCATACGTTCTCCCCGGAGGAATGGCTGTACCAGTTCTGGGGCGTAGTGGGAGGAATCGCGTTCGCAAAGGAAGGTTTTACGCTGGACAGTGTCTATTACGATGAGCACCCCATTGAAAAGCAGTGCATGACCGCCCTGCTGCGCAGCCCGAAGCGGCTTCATGTCGCGACACTTTTTGATTATGTAAACCCTGTAGACAACGAGCGGTGTGACGCCGACCATTCTGCGCTTTATGATTTCCTGGCAGAGGGCAAGGCAGACGACCGCCTTCATATCGAGCCTGCCGGAGCGACGCGCGAAGATCTCCTTGCCGCCTGCACGGAAACGGCGCATTGGGAGGTGGAAGGCGGAACCGGTACCACCATCCTCCACATCACGCCCGAACACGGTCAGGAACTGCGGCTTGTGTACCGCTTCGGCGAAAATTAAGAATTTTTAAGAAATTTCTTCCACGCTGGTGTGCTATGATGACGGCGAGAACATCAGCTTCCTGACGAAAAGGAGAAACAAATGAAAAAACTGTCCGCCGCGCTGATGGCGCTTTTGCTGATATTGACCGGCTGCCAGAAACAGCAAAAGCAGGCGGATATCCGCCTGCCGGAACCGGAAACACCTGCCGCAGAAGAAACGATAGCCGAACCGGCGGAAGAACCGGAACAGGAGAGCGTTGCTCCGGATCTCGGCACCTACAAAGAGCTTCTGGAAGTCCTTCAAACGCTGCAAACACGGGAGGACTGGAAAAGCAACCCGGAATACGAGATGATCACGGCGCAAAAGGAGAAGGTACTCAGTCAGCTGATCGGCAGCTTTTACCACGGGCTTGACAGCCTCAGTCTTCAGAATACCGCGTGGGGCGATCATGATCTGTCCTGTATGGCGTTTGAGGTGTTCCGGAGTCTGCTTGGGCCGGAAGATCTGGAGCTGGAAGCCGAGACGCCGCTTGAATGGTTCCGGACCTGGTTTATCTGGGCATTCGGACACATTCATGAAGCGGACGCAGCAGGACTGCAGGCGCAGTATCCGGCTTCCTTTGCCGCAATCGATACGGTTATGGATCATCACGGGACATGGGAAGATGCGGTAGACAACGGTCTGTGCTCTCTGGACAAGGGCAGCCATTACGACTTCGATCTCATTGCTGCACGAGATCAGATCGTTTCCTACATCCGTGAAAACGAAGAAATCTGGCCGTTTTCGTATACGCTGATCCTGCGGTTAAACAATGCGCCATATGGCACGGAGGAACCGACGCCCGGAGATCCGAATGTGTACGTCGACTTTATCTGGTGGGCTGCATATACCGCCTCCGGTGAGCGCACAGAGGTCCTTGTGCAGGAGCTGACGCTCAACCCAGAGACAGGAGAATCGTCCGTATGGACCATCACGCGCGAGGATTTGGGAGAAGATCTGTCGTTCCTCCCGGATTGGGTCGTGGATACGCTTTTTGATGGGACGTATCTGTCTTCGGCTAAGAACGCGCCGCCGGAGATTGTACAGCCCGAAACCGAACAGCCAGAAAACGTACAGCCGGGGTCGGAGCCTGCACAGTCTGCCGCTGCGGCTGCGACTATGCCGCAGACCGAACAGGATGCGGCGCGGTTCGCGCAGGCAGAGGGCAAGCTGCGCGCAGCCCTGCAGCAGAGCACCGGGGAGGGAACAGAGGACCTCGCCGCACTTTTCTGGGCCTATGACGGCCAGAACGGCAGCCTCTTTGAAGAGTTACCGGCGTTCAGCGCCGAAGCGATCGCCACGCAGCCGATGGACGACGAGACCTGGGACGCGCTGTCGCTGTTTGCCTACGAGCGCTATGCGCGCGAAAACGGCTGGCCGCTGATGATCGGGGCAGAGGCGCTCCGCGATACCTTTGCAAGCTATTTCCCACTGGACAGCAGCACGTGGCAGGACCGCAGCTCGCACTATCTGACGTATCAGGACGGGATCTACACCCGCACGGTCTATGACGACGGGCACCATAGCCGGTACTGCTATCTGCGCGGCGTCCAATGCAAGCAGGACGGGGCGATCGAGCTGCGGTTCGACTCGCTGGAGCTTCCGGCCGATATGGAATATGAGACCGCGGACGCGAGCATCCGCGCGGTCTTTGACTACGCCGGCGTGACAGAGCTGCAGCCGCCGGCGTTCCGGGAGGCCGTCTGGCAGGCGTTCTCTGCCGGCATCCTTCCGCTGGAAGGGAACAACACCGGGCACACCGTGACCATCTGCCTGACCGGCGATGCCGCGCAGCCGTTCCTGTTTATGGAATGTAACTGAGGACGGAACACACGCGGTGGATTTTTGCGGCCGGATGGGGTATAGTAGGGGAAAAGCTTTTTAGAAAGGAACCAGACCCATGTGTACTGCAGCAGCTTTTCAGACAAAGGACTTTTATTTCGGCCGGACGCTGGACTACGAATGCTCCTACGGCGAGTGCGTGACCGTCACGCCGCGCCGCTATCCCTTCTCGTTCCGCCACATGGAGCGGCTGGACGCGCATTACGCCATGATCGGCATGGCGCACGTCGCGGACGGGTATCCGCTGTACTACGACGCCGTCAACGAAGCCGGACTCGGCATGGCCGGGCTGAACTTCGTCGGCAATGCGCAGTATGCCGAGGTACAGGAGGGAAAGGAGAACATCGCGCAGTTTGAGCTGATCCCATGGATCCTCGGCCGCTGCGCCACGGTCCGCGAGGCGCGGGCGCGGCTGGACGCGCTCAATCTGGTCGGCACACCCTTCAGCGAGCGCTATCCCGCCGCGCAGCTGCACTGGCTGCTAGCAGACAAGGACGAGGCCGTCGTCATTGAGTCGATGGCCGACGGCCTGCACGTCTATGACGACCCGGCGGGCGTCCTGACAAATAACCCGCCGTTCCCGCAGCAGCTGTTCAACCTGAATAACTACATGGCGCTCTCTCCGCGGCAGCCGGAAAACCGGTTCTCCGGGGCGCTGGGACTGCACTGCTACAGCCGCGGCATGGGCGCGCTGGGCCTGCCCGGCGATCTGTCGTCCATGTCCCGCTTCGTGCGCGTGGCCTATACGAAGCTGAACGCCGTCTGCAGGGACACGGAGGCGGAGAACGTCAGCCAGTTTTTCCACATCCTCGGCGCGGTAGAGCAGCAGCGCGGCTGCTGCGAGGTCGAGCCCGGCGCATATGAATACACGATCTATACCTCCTGCTGCAACGCGACCCGCGGCATCTACTACTATACGACCTATGACAATCATCAGATCACCGCAGTCGACCTGCACCGCGCGGAACTGGACGGAGAAACACTCAGCACCTGGCCGCTCGTGACCGGCGAGCAGATCTTCCGCCAGAACTGAAACGGAAAAGCAGTTCAACGCCGTCGTCGCGTCCAACACGCACGCGCGGCACCTGTATGAGCGCCTCGGGTTTACCCAGCTCGGCGTCATCCCCGGCGGCTTCCGCATGAAGGACGGCCATTACGAGGATATCTGCCCCTACTATCATACCCTGTAAAAAACAGCCTGCGCCGCAGAGATCGCGGCGCAGGCTGCTGTTTAATTTGTTTTGCCCGATGGATCAATGAACCACAGAAAATCCGGCAGCGTGATGCGGCGGGAGACGAAGCTGCGCGGCACCTGATACGGGTCCATGCCGGTCTGATACGTCCAGCCGTCCATGCGCAGAGCAAACGTGTAATAGTCTTTTGCCACATCCATCGTCAGATAGCTGTATTTGCCCTCCGGGTAGCACAGCACATACGGGATCTGGCCCGTCGCGGCGGCCAGCGCGGCGTTGGAGCGCTCCATCTCCTGTCGCAGCGCGGCTTCGTCCATGGCGCTGAGATTTCCGTGCGTGTAGGTATGGCTCTGGATGCTGACGAGGCCGGAGGCCGCCATCTCATACACCTGCTCCTGCGTCATCTTGTGTGTGCTGCCCATAGCATTGCCGATGACGAAGATGGTCGCCTTGGTCTGATATTTTTCCAGCAGGGGATAGAGGACGGTGTAGTTGTCGTCATACCCGTCGTCAAAGGTCAGGATGACCGGCTTTTCATAGTCCTCGATGTGCGCCAGGTCTGAAAACCAGATCGCTTCGTACCCGTTCTCCTGCAGATACTGCAGCTGCTCCTCCATGGAAGCCGCGCTGACGAACAGATCGGAGTAGCCCCAGATCTCGTCGCCGACGGCGTGATACATGAGGACCGGCACGTTCCACCCCTCCGGGATCTCGCCGACGGTCTGCCGCTTCGCCAGATACCGGCTCCCGTCCGGCGCCAGCCCCCATTCGAGGCCGAGAGCCGCCGCTGCGTCTTTGATGTTTACATAATCCTGATCCTGCGCCCGGATCGTATCCAGTCCGGCCAGAACGTCCGCGTCCGCCTGCAGCGGCGCGGCGGCTGTCAGCACATCGTCTGCCGCAGCCCATTCCGCCTCCGCGGCGGAAAAGAGCTCCGTCAGCTGCCCCAGCAGCCATACCGGCTCCGCCGGCAAAAGTGCATATTCCGGCTCCGGTTCTTCTGCGGCGACAGGGTCTTTCACCGATTCGGCGGGCACGGGCGGCTCGGTCGGGACCGGCTCCGGCGCAGCCGTGGCCTCTGCCGGAGTTTCCGGCAAAGCCGCCGCCGGCGCGGCGCAGGCGCATAGCAGCGCCAGCAGGCAAAGACAGACGAGCAGACGGGAGATACGCATACGGGATGTCCTCGTTTCACGCTTTTTTATCAGTTTATCATGTTTTTCCGGCAGAAACAAGCCCGAAAAACGGTTTTCCTTGACGGCGGTGCGGCTGCTGACTATAATATAGTATAACTTCATCAGGAGGGACGGCCTTCTACTATGCTTCGAATGTTTTTCCGCAGGATCCGGCCGGGCCAGCTGATCGTGCTGGTGTTTCTCGGGATCATCCTCCTTGGGGCGGGGCTGCTGTGTCTGCCCGCCGCGGCAAGGTCCGGCCGGCCGACGCCGTTTTTGACGAGCCTGTTCACCGCGACCTCCGCGACCTGCGTCACGGGCCTCATCCGCGTCGATACCGGTACGCACTGGACGATGTTCGGCCAGGTGGTGATCCTGCTGCTCATCCAGGTCGGCGGTCTCGGCTTCATGACCATCGCCTGCCTGTTTTTCTTCGCGCTGCGGCGCAGGATCGGCCTGCGGCAGCGCATGGTGCTGGCCCAGGCGCTGGGCAGCGACACCTACAGCGGCATCGTGAGCCTCGTGCGCAACATCCTGCGCGGCACGGCCGCGGTCGAGGGCGTGGGCGCGCTGATCCTGTTTTTCCGCTTCCTGCCGGAGTTCGGCTTCGGCAGGGCGCTGTGGTACGGCGTGTTCCATTCCGTCTCCGCGTTCTGCAACGCGGGCTTCGACGTGCTGGCGGATGTGGACGCGGGCGGCAGCCTCTGCCGCTATGCGACGGATCCGGTCGTGAATTTTACGATTATGGCCCTTATCATCATCGGCGGCCTCGGCTTTGCCGTCTGGGGCGACATCCGGCATCACCGCCGGTTTTCCCGCCTGAGCGTCTATTCCCGGCTCGTTGTGATCATCACGACGGTGCTGATCTTCGGCGGCGCGGGCGTCTTTGCCGCGCTGGAATGGAACAATCCCAATACGATCGGCGATCTGACTGTGCCGCAGAAGCTGATGGCAGCGCTGTTTCAGTCGGTGACACTGCGTACAGCGGGGTTTGCGACCTTTGACCAGAATGCGCTGTCGGACGTGTCGAAGGCAGCGTCGGATCTGCTGATGCTCGTCGGCGGCTCCTCCGGTTCGACGGCCGGCGGTGTCAAGACCGCAACGGTCGGTGTGATCCTGCTGTCCGCGTGGTCAACCGCGCGCGGCAGGACGAGCGTGCATGTCGTGAAGCGCCGGATCCCGCGGCAGGCAGTCGAAAATGCCTCGGCGCTTTTCATTCTGGTACTGCTGCTGTCCGGCCTCGGCGCGGCGTTTTTGAGCATCGCAGACCATGTGAGCCTCGAAAACGCACTGTATGAGACCATTTCGGCGCTCTGCACCGTCGGCCTGACGACGGGCATCACGAGCTCGCTCGGCACGGCGTCGCAGATCATTCTGATCGTGCTGATGTTCTTCGGCCGGCTCGGGATCATGACCATCAGCGTCGGCTTTATGGCGGCCAACCGCGCTGAAGAGCGCGTGAGCTATGCGGAAACAAAAATCATGATCGGCTGATTGAAATGAGGATGATACAATGAAAAAAACATATCTGGTCGTCGGCCTCGGCCGCTTCGGCTCCGCGGTCGCGCAGCGGCTGTACGAGCTCGGCAGCGAGGTCATGGCTGTGGACCTGCACCCGGAGCTCGTGCAAAAAATGGAAAGCAAGGTCACCTGCGCGGCCGTCTGCGACGCGCGGGATGAAGACGCGCTGCGCGCGCTCGGTGCGCGCAATTATGACTGCGCCGTCGTCGCCATCGGCGGCGATCTGGCCACCAGCGTCGTGGCGACGCTGAACCTCAAGGAACTCGGCGTGCAGACCGTCGTGTGCAAGGCTACCGACGAGACGCAGCGCCGCGCGCTTGAGAAGATCGGGGCCGACCGCGTCGTCGTGCCGGAGCGTGAGTCCGGCATCAAGCTGGCGCAGTCGCTGACCTCGTCGAGCATTCTGGATTTTATCGAGCTTTCGCCCGACTGCGGCATCGCCGAGCTGCAGACGCCGCCCGAATGGTGCGGCAAGAGCATCCGGGAGCTGGATATCCGCGCAAAATACGGGGTCAACGTCATTGCCGTGCGTGAGAATGGCAAGGTCCACGTCACGCTCGATGCCAACCGGCCGCTCGATGACAAGCTCACTCTCGTCCTTCTGGGCGAGAACGACCGTCTGGCGCAGGTGAAGCCGTGATGGAAGAACGGATCACAAGCCGCCGGAACCCGCTTCTGGCGCATACGAAAAAGCTGCTGACCTCCCGGTCCTACCGCGAAAAGATGGGCGAATTTGCCGCCGACGGCGTCAAGCTCCTGGCGGAGGCCGCCCGCTGGTATCCGGGCCTGACGACTGTGATCGCGGAGGATGGAATAGAATTATGTAAACTTCCGGAGCAGACCCGTGTCGTCCGCGTGCCGAAGGACGTGATGCAGTCCATCTCCCTGATGGACGCGCCGCAGGGGGCCATTTTCCTCTGCCGCCTGCCGGAGGCTGCGCCTGCGGCCCTGGTGCCCGGCACGCTGCTGCTCGACGGCGTCCAGGACCCGGGCAATCTCGGCACCATCCTGCGCACGGCCGACGCTTTGCAGATCCCGGCCGTTCTGCTCGACGGCTGCGCCGACCCCTATAACCCCAAGACGGTCCGGGCCTCGATGGGCGCCGTGTTCCGCACACAGCCCGTCCGCATGACGAGGCAGCAGGCGATCGCCGCCTGCCGGGACGCGGGGATCCCGCTTCTGGCGACGGCCATGTCCGCCGACGCCGTCGACCTGCGGCAGGCGGAGCTGCACAGCGCCGCCGTCATCATCGGCAGCGAAGGGCAGGGGATCTGCCAGGAACTGTTTGACGCGGCGCAGGGCAAGATCATCATCCCCATGTCGCCCCGCTGCGAATCGCTGAACGCAGCCGTCGCCGCGGCGATCGTGCTGTGGCAGATGAAGCGATAATTGAGATAGAAAAGAGAAAGACAGAGGAAATCCTATGCTGGAGTACTGGTTGTGGCTGTCCGGGCGCAGAGGGCTCGGCGTGCGCGGGCTGCGCGCGCTTCTTGAGCAGTTCGGCACGCCGGAGGCGGTCTATTGCGCCTCGGACGCGGAATATCCGTCCGATATCCGGCCGGACGGCCGTACCTCACTCGCCGATAAGGAGCTTGCCCCGGCCCGCCAGATCCTGCAGCAGTGCTACCGGCAGTGCATCCATATCGTAACGCTGCAGGACGCCGTCTATCCCCAGCGGCTCAAAAACATTGACGACGCGCCGCTCGTACTGTATTATCAGGGCGTTCTGCCCGATTTTGACGCCGAGCCCGTCATCGCCATGGTCGGCACGCGCCGCGCCTCGGCCTACGGCCTGCTGCAGGCCAAGCGGCTTGGCTACGAGCTCGGGCGCTACGGCGCGATCGTCGTCTCCGGCGGCGCGGCGGGCATTGATACGCTGGCGCTGCGCGGCGCCGTCTCCTCCGGTACGCCGCCGGTGGCGGTATTCGCCTGCGGCGTGGACGTCGACTATCCGGCAGCCAACCGGAGCCTGTTTGAGGATCTTCGCACCAACGGCTGCGTCATGAGCGAGCTTCCGCCCGGCACGCCGCCGCTGCCGGAGCATTTCCCGTCCCGCAACCGCATCCTGAGCGGCCTTGCCCTCGGTTCCGTCGTGGTCGAGGCACCGAAAAAGAGCGGCGCGCTCATCACCGCCCGCCACGCGCTCGAGCAGGGAAGGGACGTATTCACCCTCCCCGGCAACCTCGGCAATCCCACCTGCGCGGGCAACATCCAGCTGCTCAAGCAGGGCGCGATCCTCGTGGAAGAGGGCTGGGATATCCTGCAGGAATATACCTATCTCTATCCGGAGCTGCCGCAGCGGCAGCGGCCCGCCGGGTCCATGACGCTCACCGCGCAGGAGGCCGCCGGGAGCGTCGTTGTGGCGGAAACTGCCGCCGCGCCGGAAAAAACTGACACAAAAGCCGTTGACAAGCAGGAAAACAGGGCTTATATTGACGTACAGGAAATTTTGCCGCAGGTATCGCCGGACGAAGCCGCTGTGCTCCGGCTGCTCGAAGACGGCAAACAGCCGGTCGACCGGCTGATCGACGAGACCCAGCTGCCTGCGGGACGGATCCTGTCCGCGCTCACGCTGCTGGAGGTCAAGGGCTATGTCAAGCGGCTGCCGGCAAGATATTACGAGCTGGCGAAAAAATAACATGGAGGCGTCTATGCCGAACGCAAAACAGAATCTGGTCATCGTGGAATCTCCGTCGAAGGCCAAAACCATCGGAAAATATCTCGGTCCCGACTATCAGGTCAAGGCCAGCATGGGCCACCTGCGCGATCTGGCGAAGAGCACGCTGAGCGTCGATATCGAGCATGACTTTGAGCCGGAATACTATCCGCTCAAGGGCAAGGAAGAGATCATCTCGGAGCTGCAGAAGGCCGCAAAGCACGCCGACCGCGTCTATCTCGCAACGGACCCGGACCGCGAAGGCGAGGCCATCTCCTGGCACCTGAAATATCTGCTGTCCATCCCGGACGATGCGACCTACCGCGTGACCTTCAACGAGATCACGCGCGGCGTCGTGCAGGAATCCATCCAGCATCCGCGTCCCATCGACCAGAACCTGGTCGATGCGCAGCAGGCCCGCCGCGTGCTCGACCGGATCGTCGGCTATCAGCTCAGCCCGCTGCTGTGGCGGAAGATCCGCAAGGGTCTGTCTGCCGGCCGTGTGCAGTCGGTCGCCACGCGTCTGGTCGTCGACCGGGAAAACGAGATCCGCGCCTTCCAGCCGCAGGAATACTGGACGCTGGATGTGAATCTCAGCCGCGTCGGCAAGCCCGGCAGCTTTACGGCCCATTACTACGGCGACCCGCAGAAGCGCGAGCTTGCCAGCGAACAGGATGTGCAGGCCGTTCTGGACGAGCTGCAGTCCGGCGCATTCTCGGTCACTGGCGTTAAGAAATCCGAAAAGAAGCGCACGCCCGCGCCGCCCTTCATCACCTCGACCCTCCAGCAGGAGGCTTCGCGGAAGCTCAACATGACCCCGCGCCGCACGATGATGATCGCGCAGCAGCTCTACGAGGGCGTGGAGATCTCCGGCGAGGGCTCCGTGGGCCTTATCACCTACATGCGTACCGACTCGCTGCGCATCTCGGAGGAGGCGCTGGCCGCTGCCGGCAGCGTCATCCGCAGCCGCTATGGCGACGCCTACGCCAGCGGCGAGCCGCGCCGCTACAAGCCGAAATCCGGCGCGCAGGACGCACACGAGGCCATCCGCCCGTCGAACGTCGCGCTGTACCCGGAGATGGTCGAGCACGATCTGACCAAGGAGCAGTTCCGGCTCTACAAGCTCATCTGGAGCCGCTTCATCGCCTCCCAGATGGCAAACGCCCTGTACGACGTGACGGCCATCGAGGCTGCCTGCGGCAGGCATGTCTTCCGCGCCACGCACCAGAGCATGAAATTCTCCGGCTTTACCGCCATCTATGAGGAAGGCCGCGACGACGAGCAGGAAAAGCTCGACTCGCCGCTGCCGGATCTGACCCCCGGCGAGGCGCTCACGGTCGCAGGCTTCGACAAGCAGCAGCACTTTACCCAGCCGCCTGCCCGCTATACTGAAGCTTCGCTCGTGCGTGCGATGGAGGAGAAGGGCGTCGGCCGTCCGTCGACCTACGCCGCCATCATCGCCACCATCCAGGACCGCGAATATGTCGTCAAGACCGATAAAAAGCTCTCGCCGACCAAGCTCGGCGAGGTCGTCAACGGCTTGATGATGGACCGGTTCCCCAATATCATCAGCGTGGAATTCACCGCCGACATGGAAAAGCAGCTCGACCAGGTCGAGGCCGGTCAGCGCCGCTGGAAAAACGTGCTGGAGGAGTTCTATACCGATTTTCATCAGGAGATGCTCGACGCCGAGGAGGCGCTCAAGGATACCCGGCTCAAGGTGCCCGATGAGGTCTCCGAGGAGAAGTGCGAGATCTGCGGCCGCAATCTGGTCGTGAAGACGAGCCGGTTCGGCAAATTCCTCGCCTGTCCCGGCTATCCGGAGTGCAAGTTCACGAAGGCCATCACGGAAAAAATGCCGGGCCGCTGCCCGAAGTGCGGCAGCGCCATCCTCAAGCGCAAGAGCAAGCGCGGCTATGCCTATTACGCCTGTGAGCGCGGCGCGGCCTGCGGCTTCATGACCTGGGACGTGCCGACGGATCAGGACTGCCCGGTCTGCGGCCAGACGATGTTCAAGCGCTCCGGCAAGGGCGCGATGAAGCCGTTCTGCGCCAATCCCGAATGCTCCAACTTCCTGCCGGAGGATAAGCGCGGCTACCGCCGCCGCTCCACCGCCTCCGGCGAGGCGGCGACCGCGGAATCCAACGCCGAGGCCGCGGCGGAAGCCGCCCAGAAGCAGGCCGAGGAAAAGAAGGCCGCGAAGAAGCCCGCCGCAAAAAAGACAGCCGAAAAACCGGCGGCCAAAAAGACGGCCGCGAAGAAACCGGCCGCAAAGAAAACGACCGCAAAGAGATCTACAGCGAAGAAGACCACCAAAAAGGAGGAACCGGAAGACGATCTTCCGTTCTGAGCAGAGATAGAGAGGAAGCTTGCATGCTGGAAGTAAACGTGATCGGCGCAGGTCTCGCGGGCTGTGAGGCTGCATGGCAGCTGGCGCAGCGCGGCATCCATGTGACGCTGACGGAGATGAAGCCGAAGAAGATGACCCCTGCGCACCACTGCGCGGATTTTGCCGAGCTCGTATGCTCCAACTCCCTGCGCGGCGACCGGCTGGAAAACGCGGTCGGCCTGCTCAAGGAGGAGCTGCGCCGCCTTGGCAGTCTGATCCTCGCCTGCGCGGAGGCGAACCGCGTGGAGGCGGGCGGCGCGCTGGCGGTCGACCGCTACGGGTTTTCCGGCATGGTGACGGAAAAGATCCGTTCGCATCCCAATATCACCGTTGTGGAAGCCGAGGCGACGGAGGTGCCCGCCGGTCCGGTCATCGTTGCGACCGGCCCTCTGACCTCCGATGCGATGAGCGCCGCCATCCAGCGCTACTTCGGCGGCCAGGAATACATGAGCTTCTTTGACGCCGCCGCGCCGCTCGTCACCTTTTCCTCCATCGACATGGAAAAAGCCTGGTTCGCTTCCCGCTATGACCGTGGAGATGCGGATTATGTAAACTGCTCGATGGACAAGGACGAATACCTCGCCTTTGTCGAGGCCCTACGGACGGCGGAGGAGGCACCGGTCCACGGATTTGAGGACAAGCATGTCTTTGAAGGCTGCATGCCCGTGGAGGTCATGGCCCGCCGCGGCGTGGATACGCTGCGTTACGGCCCGCTGAAGCCCGTCGGCCTGAAGGACCCGAAGACAGGCCGCGAGCCCTATGCCGTCGTCCAGCTGCGAAAGGACAATGCGGCAGGCTCGGTCTATAACATCGTCGGCTTCCAGACCCACCTGAAATTCCCGGAGCAGAAGCGGGTGTTTTCCATGATCCCCGCGCTGCACGACGCGGAGTTCGTCCGCTACGGCGTGATGCACCGCAATACCTTCCTCGACTCCCCGCGCCTGCTCGACCGCTATTACGCTGACCGGCGCGACCCGCTGGTCGCCTTTGCCGGGCAGATGACGGGCGTCGAGGGCTATGTCGAGTCGACGGCCTCCGGCTTCCTGGCCGGCTGCAGCATGGCGGCGAAGCTCAAGGGCGAGCCGCTCCCGGATTTCCCGCGCGAGACGGCCATCGGCGCGCTGGCGGCCTATATTTCGGATGAAAGCGTGACCGTGTTCCAGCCGATGAACGTCAACTTCGGCATTCTGACGCCGCTGGACCGCCGCGTCAAGGGCAAGGCCAACAAGAATCTCGCCATCGCACAGCGTTCGCTTGCGATCATCGATCAAATGACAGGGCAGGAGGGAACCGAATGAGAATACTCGTAGACGCCATGGGCGGCGACAACGCCCCGGATCAGATCGCGCTCGGTGCGATCCAGGCCGCGAAGGACTTTGGCTGCGAGACCGTACTGGTCGGCCGCGGCGAGGCCATTTTGCAGGCGCTCAAGGACCAGGGGATCGAGACGCTTCCCAAGGGCGTGGAGATCGCCAACGCCGACGACGTCGTCGATATGCACGACGACCCGGCGACGGTCGTGAAAAAGAAAAAGGATTCCTCCATGGTCGTCGGACTGACCATGCTCAAAGAGGGCGGCGGCGACGCGTTCGTCTCCGCCGGCTCGACGGGCGCACTGCTTTCTGCGGCGACGCTGATCGTCCGGCGCGTCAAGGGCATCCGCCGCGCGGCCATGGGCCCGCAGATCCCGACGAAGACCGGCCGGGAGTGCGTCCTCATCGACTGCGGTGCAACGGCGGACTGCACGCCGGAGTTTCTGCTGCAGTTTGCCTTCATGGGCTCGTATTACGCGGAAAAGGTCCTCGGGATCGAAAACCCGCGCGTGGCGCTTCTCAACATCGGCGCAGAGGACTCCAAGGGCGGCGAGCTGCAGAAGGCCGTTTACCCGCTGTTGAAGCAGGCGGGCGAGGCCGGGAAGATCAACTTCACCGGCAACATCGAAGCGCGTGACGTGCCGCTGGGCGGCGCGGACGTGGTCGTTTCCGACGGCTTCTCCGGCAATATCCTGCTCAAAGGGATCGAGGGCACGGCGCTTTTCATGGCCTCCATGATGAAGGACATGTTCAAGAAAAATCTGCTGACCAAGCTGGCCGCGCTTTTGTGCATGGACGGCGTCAAGGCGTTTAAAAAGAAAATGGACTACCGTGAGACCGGCGGCACCGCGCTGATCGGCCTCAACAAGCCTGTCATCAAGGCGCACGGCTCGTCCGACGCGCTGGCCATCCGCAACGCCATCCGGCAGGCCATCGGCGCCGTCGAGGCGGATGTCGCCGGGACACTGGCAGCAAATATCGACCATATGGTCGTTCCAAAGGAGTATCAACATGCTGAGTGAACTGGAAGCCGGGCTGGGCTACACGTTCCGGGACAAGAGCATTCTCGAAAACGCGCTGACGCACAGCTCCTATGCCAATGAAAACCGGGAGCGCGGCCTGCATGACAACGAACGTCTGGAGTTTCTGGGCGATTCCATCCTGGGTTTTGTCGTGGCGGACTATCTGTACCGCAGCTTCCCGGACAAGCCCGAGGGCGAGCTGACCCGCATCCGCGCGGATCTGGTCTGCGAAAAGAATCTGGCCCGCGCGGCTGCGACCATCCGTCTGGGAAGCTTCCTGCTGCTCGGTCACGGCGAGGAGCACGGCGGCGGCCGCAAGCGCGACTCCATCGTCTCCGACGCTATGGAGTCCGTCATCGCGGCAAGCTATATGGACGGCGGCTTCTCCGCAGCCAAGGAGATCATCGACCGCCTGATCCTCTGCGATGTCCCGGCCGGAAAGCCGCATAATTTTGACTACAAGACCGCTCTGCAGGAGCTGGTGCAGCGCAAGAAGGATCAGGTCCTGCGCTACGAGCTCATCGGCGAGTCCGGCCCCGACCACGACAAGAAATTTGATGTCGAGGTCCTGCTCAACGGCAAGCCCTGCGGCAAGGGCACCGGCAGCAGCAAAAAACGCGCCGAGCAGGCCGCTGCCGCGGCCGCCATCGACGCGCTGTTCCCGGGAGAACTGTAAAAAACGAAACAAAACGGGCTGCCTGCCGGCAGCCCGTTCTTTTATGCGGTAATGCTCTTTTTCAGCTCCGCGATCTGCTCGCTGTGCATGCGGATGACGGACTTCAAAAAAGAGACCTCATCCTCCAGCTCTTCCACGCGGTTTTTGGGAGCCAGCGTCTCGAGCAAAAGCTGCTGGCCTTCTGCGAGGCGATTGATCTTCGGCCCGATATCGCTCTCGAGAATGACCTTGAAAATATGGGCGATCTCCTGATAATCCTGATCTTCAAGCATAATAATTACCTCGGCTTCATCCGTATGTGAACCATCTGTCTGACTTCTATTATAGCGGACCTTGGCGGGCTGTCAAGCGTTTACACGATCGAGATCTGGCACATCCGCATGGCCTGCAGGGCGGTCTCGTGGCTCTGCGGGGTGACGCCGGCGCAGCAGTCCGCGCGCACGGACAGCGGGACCTCCGGCAGCGCGCCCTTGGTCATCATCGCGTTCGTGATGACGCAGATGTCGGTGCACAGGCCGATGAATTCCACACCCTCGAGTGCCGGGAGCGACCGCAGATATTCGATCAGGGCAGGGGAACCGAAGCCGGGCTTGTCAAAGACCGGGGCGTCTTCAACGGCAAGCGCCGCGTCGATCTGCCAGCCGTCCGTACCCTCCAGACAGTGCGGAACCGGCAGCTTCTGCCCTTCCTGCGTCAATAGATAGTCCGCGTGATGCGTGTCGCGCGTAAAGACGACCGTTTCGCCGTCCGCCCGCGCCTGCGCGAGCCGCGCCGCGACCTTCGGGACGATGGCAACGGCCTCTTTCGTGCCCAGCGCGCCGTCGATAAAATCCTTCTGCATGTCGATAATGGCAAGTACCTTCATATCCGTGCCTCCTTTTTTCTGAGTATAGCACAGATGCGCGCCGATTGCACAAAAAAATCTTGACAAAGAAAACCGGCTGCACTATACTCTAACTACTTCAAAAAATTTAATTAAAAATTTTTATGTAATCAAAGGAGGACACGCATGCTTGGCGAGACGTTTGCGCAGCTGTTCCGGAAATACCGCCTGTTCTGCTACCGGAAGCTGTTTGCCGCCGTGCGGGAAAAGCCCGGCAGTCTCAGCGCGACAGAGGCGTTTTCCGCGGACATCATCCACCTGCTTGGCAGCCCGACCGTGTCCCAGTTTGCCGAGACCATCGGCATTTCCCAGCCGAACGCGACCTATAAGGTCAACCAGCTGACGGCGAAGGGCTATCTGGAAAAGCACGTGCAGGCCCGCGACCGGCGCGAGGTCGTGCTGACAACGTCGGAAAAATTCACCGGTTATTTTGACGAGGACAAGGAAGACGCGCTGCAGCAGAAGATCCGCACGGCCGCCGCGCAGTTCACCCCCGCGGAGCTTGACAGCGCGGAGCGTGTGCTGCTGGCGCTGGAAGCGCTTCTGTAACGAAGGAGGAAGCTATGGATATTTTCGAAAAATGTTATCAGCGGTACATTCAGGACGAGGTGCGGGAGCAGGGCGTGTATCCCTATTTCCACGCGCTGGAATCGCGGCAGGACACCGAGGTCATCATGGAGGGCAAGCGCCGCATCATGCTGGGCTCGAACAACTATCTGGGCCTCACGACGAATTCATCCGTGATCGAGGCGGGCGTACAGGCCTACCGGACGCTCGGCTCCGGCTGCTCCGGCTCCCGCTTTCTCAACGGGACGCTGAAGCTCCATCTGGAGCTGGAGGACGAGCTGGCGAAGTTCCTGCGCAAGGACGCCGTCGTGACCTTCTCGACGGGCTTCCAGTCGAACCTCGGCATCATCAGCTCGATCGTCGGTCTGCATGACTACGTCATCATGGACCGCGAGAACCACGCCAGCCTCTACGACGGCTGCAAGCTCTCCTACGGCAAGATGCTCCGCTACCAGCATAACGACATGGCGGACCTGGAAAAGAAGCTGCAGAAGGTGCCCGACACCGCCGGCTGCCTCATCGTGACCGATGGCGTGTTCTCCATGGGCGGCGATATTGCCAACCTGCCGGAGATCTGCGCGCTGGCACAGAAGTACGGCGCGCGCGTCATGGTGGACGACGCCCACGGCCTCGGCGTTATCGGCGAGGGCGGCCGCGGCACGGCAAGCTATTACGGCCTGGAGGATCAGGTCGATATCTACATGGGCACGTTCTCCAAGTCTCTTGCCTCGCTCGGCGGCTATATGGCGGCCAGCAGCCGCGTGGCAGACTTCGTGCGTCACAGCTCGCGTCCGTTCATCTTCTCCGCCTCCATTCCGCCCGCAAACACGGCGGCGGCCCTTGCGGCCCTGCGCGAGCTCGAGGCGCATCCCGAGCTCGTCACGACGCTGCAGGAGAACGCAAAGTACATGCGCGGCCTTCTGAACGAGCGGAACATCAAGATGCGCCCATCCAACGGCGACTGCATCCCCATCATTCCCATCTACACCTATGAGCCGCTTCCGACGCTCACGATCGCGAAGGAGCTCTATGAGGGCGGCGTGTATGTCAATTCGTCTCTGCCGCCCGCGGCGGCGCCCCATGAGTGCCTGCTCCGCACGAGCCTGATGGCCACGCACACGCATGCGCTCATCGACGAGGCCGTCGGCGTGATCGCGGAGGTTTTGAGGAGGTATGCGCTGTGAGCCAGGTATGTGTGATCACCGGAGGGACCTCCGGCATCGGCCGCTGCACGGCGCAGGCGATGCTCGCTAGGGGCTATACGGTCTATGAGCTTTCCCGCCGGGCCGAGGGCGTGGCCGGGATGCAGCACATCGTGGCCGACGTCACGAAGGAGGAGACGCTCGCCGCCGCAGTCGCGCAGATCCTGCAGCGGGAGGACCATATCGACGTGCTGATCAACAACGCCGGCTTCGGCATCTCCGGCGCGGTGGAATTCACCGGCACCGAGGAGGCGCAGCGTCAGCTGGACGTGAACTTCTTCGGCATGGTCCGCATGAACCGGCAGGTGCTGCCCGTCATGCGGAAGCAGGGCTATGGCCGGATCGTGAATCTCAGCTCTGTGGCCGGCGCAATCCCGATCCCGTTCCAGACCTACTACTCGGCCAGCAAGGCCGCCATCAACTCCTATACGATGGCGCTCGCCAACGAGGTAAAGCCCTTTGGCATTCAGGTCTGCTGCGTGCAGCCGGGCGATATCCGCACGGGCTTCACCGCCGCGCGGGAAAAGAACCAGCTGGGCGACGATATCTACGGCGGCCGCATCGCGCGGTCCGTGTCCGGGATGGAGCGCGACGAGCAGACCGGCATGGCGCCGGAGCAGGCGGGCGCGTTCATCGCGCGCGTCGCCACCCGCAAGGGCGTGCGCCCCGTCAATACCATCGGTCTGCAGTACAAATTCTTCTGCTTCCTGGCAAAGGTCCTCCCCGCCAGATGGCTCAATGCCCTGGTTGGCCTCATCTACGCAAAATAAAAAACTATCGCCGGACGCGTTTTCGCGTCCGGCGATAGTTTTTTACGATCAATCGAGACCGAAATTCTTTTTGAAGACCTTCCGCAGCAGCCAGCTGTTTGCGAAGGCGACCAGCGCGCCGCCGATCAGGCCCCAGAAGATCGCTGTCCGGAAGAAGAAGCTGGTGGCAAACAGGAAGAGCGCCACGGGCAGGAGGTTGAGCGCCGCCATCACCAGGGAGTAGGGGAGCGAGCCGATGGCAAGCAGACAGGCGTTTTTCAGCGTATTTTTGATGCTGTTGTCAAACTGCGCGAGCAGGGGATAGACGTAGGCGAGCACCAGCGCCAAAATGAGCGACGGGCAGCAGAACACCAGCCCCAGCCACATCGACTGCCCGACCGCGCCGGAAAGATACATCCAGAACTCATAGACGACCAGCAGAACCGGGATCAGCAGGATCAGGAAGATCAGCACCGCCTGCTTGAGGTTCAGGCGGAACGCGTCCCAGAACATGCGCACGACGCCGCTGCCTTCGCCGCGCACCATATTGAGCGTGACGCGGTACATGGCGGTCGTCGACGCGCCGATGGTCACGACGGGGATGCAGAACACGATCCAGAGCAGATTCAGGATGATCAGATCCGCGAGCCGCGACATAAACGACCAGAATGGGGAATCATAATTGAACAGTTTCATCGGTGGACCTCGGTTTCGGAAGTAATTTCTGTATTATTATATCGGTTGCACAGGCAAAACGCAAGTATGGCTTCAGAAGGAAGCAAAATAGACAAAAACACAGAATAAAAATTGGGCAAAACGCTGAAAATTATTTCAGACCATTTTTTGATTGCTCAAAGCGACAAAATGTAGTATAATATAGTCAAAGGAAATGGAAACGTTTCCAAAATCCAAAAACAGTACTACAGGAGGAATATCATGAAAAAGATCATCGCAATGCTTCTCGCTCTCGTGATGGTTCTGGGTCTGGCTGCCTGCGCTTCCAAGACCGAGCCCGCACAGACCGAAGAGCCCGCTGCGACCGAGACCACCCCGGCTGCAGAAGAAACCACCGAAGAACCCGCTGAGGCGACGGAAGAGCCCGCCACGACCGAAGCGACCGGCTCCGTCTACTACCTGAACTTCAAGCCCGAGGCTGACGAAGCCTGGCAGAAGCTCGCCGCCACCTACACCGAGCAGACCGGCGTTCCCGTCAAGGTCGTCACCGCTGCTTCCGGCACCTACGACACCACCCTCGCCGCCGAGCTGGACAAGAGCTCCGCTCCGACCCTCTTCCAGTGCGGCAACCAGGGCGCCATCAACTCCTACGGCGACTACTGCTATCCGCTGGACGGCACCGCCATCATGGACCAGATGACCACCGACGCTTTCAACCTCAAGGGTGAAGACGGCCAGACGCTGTCTATCGGCTACTGCTACGAAGCATTCGGCATCATCGTCAACAAGGCTCTGCTTGAGAAGGCCGGCCACTCCATCGACGAGATCACCGACTTCGCTTCCCTGAAGGCTGTCGCTGACGACATCCACGCTCGTGCTGAAGAGCTCGGCTTCGACGCATTCTCCTCCGCCGGCCTCGAAGGCTCCTCCAGCTGGCGCTTCTCCGGCCACCTGGCCAACATGCCGCTGTACTACGAGTTCCGTGACGACGGCGTGACCGCACAGCCCGCCACCATCACCGGCGCTTACCTCGAGAACTTCAAGAACATCTGGGATCTCTACACCACTGATTCCGCTACCACCGGCGCTGCTCTGGCCACCGCTACCGGCGACGAGTCCGAGGCTGAATTCGGCGAGGGCAAGGCTGCGTTCTATCAGAACGGCACCTGGGAATACTCCAACCTGACCGGCACGTTCGGCATGGATCCCGCTGATCTGGCTATGATCCCCATCTACTGCGGCGTTGACGGCGAAGAAAAGGCCGGCCTGTGCGCAGGCACCGAGAACTGCTGGGCCATCAACAACGAATCCTCTGAAGAAGATATTCAGGCTACCATCGACTTCCTCGTCTGGGTCGTTACCTCTGATGAAGGCACCACGATGCTGGCAGAAGAGTTTGGTCCCTGCCCGTTCAAGGACGCCAAGGATCCGGAGAATGTCTTCTTCCAGGATGCCAACAAGTACACTGCTGAAGGCAACTACGTTGTTACCTGGGCATTCAACTGGACTCCCGCTGTTGACGACTGGCGTGCAGCTGTTGTCGACGCTCTGACCCAGTACACTGCCGGCACCGGCGACTGGTCCGCTGTCGAGACTGCATTCGTGCAGGGCTGGGCAACCCAGTATGCGAAGGAAAACGCGTAACACCAAATAGGAACTGAAGAAGGGGGCTCACGCCCCCTTCTTTATGAGAGAAGCCGTTTTCAAAACTTCTCAGACGGACGCCCGCAGCGACGGACGCCGGTCTGAGAAATTTTAACACGAAGGAGAAGCGTGATGAAAAAAAGAAAACATGACGACGCGTCGCTGTCATGCAGCCTGATCCGCCGGCCGATCCAGCGCTGGGGCTGGCTTTTCCTGCTGCCGACGTTCGCCGCGTTCTGCGTGGGCTTCCTGTATCCGTTTGCCAAGGGCCTGTTTCTGTCTTTCTGCAAGTTCAAGACGACCAGCAAATGGACTTGGGTGGGCCTGAAGAACTACCAGACCATTTTCCAGGACGATGGCTTCCTGCACGCATTCTGGTACACGGCGCTGTTCGCGCTCGTGTCGCTGCTCATCATCAATGTGTTGGCATTCGCCGTCGCCTATGTCCTGACGAAGGGCATCAAGGGCTCGAATATCTTCCGGACGGTCTTCTTTATGCCGAACCTGATCGGCGGCATCGTCCTTGGCTATATCTGGCTCATGATCTTCGACGGCATCCTCAGCCACTTTGATACCGCTGTGGTGCTCGAAACAAAATACGGCTTCTGGGGCCTCATCATACTGATGTGCTGGCAGCAGATCGGCTATATGATGATCATCTATATCGCGGGCCTGCAGGCCATCCCGGAGGATATGCTCGAGGCCGCAAAGATCGACGGCGCTTCCGGCTGGAAGACCCTCTGGCATATCACCATCCCGAACGTCATGCCGTCCATCACCATCTGCACCTTCCTTTCGCTTACCAACGGATTCAAGCTCTATGACCAGAACCTGGCCCTGACGGGCGGTTCGCCGTTCAAGACGCTGGCCGACGGCAGTGTCATCAAGACGACGGAAATGCTGGCGCTCAACATCGTCAACTCCAATACCTCCAACTCCAAGGGTCCCGGCCAGGCCAAGGCCGTCGTGTTCTTCGTGCTGGTCGCCATCATCAGCATCGCCCAGCTCGTCGCCACCAGAAAGAAGGAGGTCGATCAGTAATGAAAAACAACGGCTTCCAGAAAGACCGCCGCTCCCATACCGTGCTGACGGTCGTCTTCACGATCATCGCCATTGCGTATCTCTACCCGATCTTCATCGTTCTGGTGAACTCCCTGAAATCGAACGCCGCCATCAACCTCGATACCTTCGCATTCCCGGCGTCCGGTACCTTCATGGGCCTGCAGAACTATATCAAGGGTATGACCTTCGGCAACTACCCGTTCTATCGTTCGGTCGAATACAGCCTGATGATCACGCTGCTGTCCTCGGCCCTGATCCTCATCTGTACGTCTATGGCCGCCTGGTATATCTCCCGTGTCGACAGCCTGATCTGCCGCGTGGTGTACTACCTGTGCGTGTTCTCGATGGTCGTCCCGTTCCAGATGGTCATGTTCACGCTGGCCAAGACCGCCGATACCCTGAAGCTCAACCGGCCGTGGACCATCCCCATCATCTACCTCGGCTTCGGTGCGGGCCTTGCCGTGTTCATGTTCACGGGCTTCGTCAAGTCCATCCCGCGCTCCATCGAGGAGGCCGCGGTCATCGACGGCTGCAACCCCGTGCAGACCTTCTTCCAGGTCGTCCTGCCCATGATGAAGCCGACCTTCATCTCCGTCGGCGTTCTGGAGATCATGTGGGTCTGGAACGACTACCTGCTGCCGTATCTGGTGCTGGATATCAATGAATTCCGCACCATTCCGATCCACATTCAGTACCTCAAGGGCAGCTACGGCTCGGTCGATATGGGCGCGACGATGGCGCTGATCCTGATGTCCATCGTCCCGGTCGTTATCTTCTACCTCTGCTGCCAGAAGTATATCATCAAGGGCGTCGCCGCAGGCGCCGTCAAGGGGTAAAAACAAAAAATTGTTTGCTTTCTGTGGATTTTTGTGAAAACCTGTATTATAGTGATGCAGACATGGAATCATCCAAGAGGGAGTAAACAGCTATGACGATCAAAGATCTGGCAAGACTGAGCGGCTATTCGCTCGGGACCGTTTCGCGCGTGCTTAACAACCAGCCGAACGTTTCCGACAAGGCGCGCGCCGCGATCCTTGCCATTGCCGAAGAAAGCGGATTTGAGCTCAACGAAAGCGCGCAGCTGCTCAAGCAGCAGCGCTCCAATGCGGTGCTCATCATCGTCAAGGGCACGGCAAACGAGATGTTTGCGAGCATGGTCGAGCAGCTGCAGTCCCTGTTTTCCCGCACGACGCATCCGCTGATCGTGGATTTCATCGATGAGGATGAAAACGAGGTGCTGCGCGCCGTCAAGCTCTGCCGCGAGCGCAAGCCCGTGGGCGTGATGTTCCTGGGCGGCACGAACCGCTACTTCTGCGGCGACTTTGAAAAGATCCACGTGCCCGCCGTTGTCGTGACCAACGACGCGAGCGAGCTGCCGTTTGAAAATCTCTCCAGCGTCACGACGAACGACCGTCAGGGCGCAGCCTGCGCGGTGGATTATCTGATCCGCTGCGGTCACCGCCAGATCGCGGTGCTCGGCGGCGACCGGTCCTTGTCCGATACGTCGGCCCAGCGCTATGAGGGCTGCGTGGAGGCGTTTGAGAAAAACGTCATGCACTTCGACGAGCAGACCTTCTACCATACCGGCCGCTACAGCTACGAAGACGGCTATGCCGGCATGCAGGCGGTCCTGCGGCAGACGCCGCAGGTCACGGCCGTGTTTGCCATGGCAGATGTCATCGCCATCGGCGCGATCCGCGCGCTCGTGGACGCGGGCAAGCGCGTGCCGGATGATATCTCCATCATCGGCTACGATGGACTGAAGATCGGCAGCTTCTATACGCCGAAGCTTTCGACGGTCTGCCAGTCCGTGGAGCTTCTTGCCCGGCGCAGCTTCATGGTTTTGATGGACTGCACCGAGCATGGCGGCCCTGCCCGCCACCTGACCGTACCGTTTACGCTCTCCAACCGGGAGAGCGTCAGAAAACTGGAAAGCGACTGAGCAGCCGCATCGCCGCTGCTTCGGCGCGTTCCGACGAGAGCGAATAGAATAAAGAGTGAGACTATGAAACGAAGCAGTGGTATCCTGATGCACATCACCTCTCTGCCGTCGCCCTACGGCATCGGCAGCATGGGGAAAAGTGCCTTTGACTTTATTGATTTTCTCAAAAAAGCCGGGCAGACCTACTGGCAGATCCTGCCGATCAACCCGCCCGGCTACGGAGATTCGCCGTATCAGGCTTTCTCCACCTTCGCGGGCAATCCGTACCTCATCGACCTCGACCAGCTCGTTCAGAACGGCTGGCTGAAGCAGGAGGAGCTGGATCGCGTCAGCTGGGGCAGCAGGGAAGACCAGGTGGATTTCTCCACCATGTATGACCAGCGCTTGCATGTGCTGCATCTGGCCTGGAGCCGCTTCCACAAGGCTCCGGCGGACGGCTACGCCGAATATCTCGAGCAGCAGAAGTCGTGGCTCGATGAGTACGTGCTCTTTATGGCCGTCAAAGCATATTATAACGACGGCCCGTGGACACAGTGGCCGCTCGATATCCGGATGCACCAGCCGGAGGCCATGGCGCGCTACCGTGAGCAGCTGCGCGACGAGATCGATTTCCAGAGCTTCCTGCAGTTCTGCTTCCACACCCAGTGGCAGCGTCTGCGCGCCTATGCGCACGAAAACGGCATCCAGATCATCGGCGATATCCCCATCTACGTCCCGCTGGACTCCGCCGACGTCTGGTCGCACCCCGAGAACTTCCAGCTGACCCGCACGCGCCGTCCGCGTGTCGTCGCGGGCTGCCCGCCCGATGGGTTCAACGCCAACGGTCAGTACTGGGGCAACCCCATCTACGACTGGGAGCGCATGGAGCAGGATGGCTTCTCCTGGTGGATGCGCCGTCTGCGCGCGGCGGGAGAGAACTTCGACGTCGTCCGCATCGACCATTTCCGCGGCATCGAGAGCTATTGGGCCATCCCGGCCGTCAACCGCACCGCCCGCAAGGGCGAGTGGATCCAGGGCCCCGGCATGAAGCTCGTCCGCGCGATCCGCGAAAACTGCCCGGATACCGATTTCATCGCGGAGGACCTTGGCTTCCTGACGCCCGAGGTGCAGAAGCTGGTCAAGGAATCCGGCTTCCCCGGCATGAAGGTGCTCGAATTCGCCTTTGACCCGCGTGAGCCCAGTAATTATCTGCCGGACCGCTATCCGGAAAACTGCATCTGCTACACCGGCACGCACGACAATGAGACGCTCATCCAGTGGTGCGAGGGCCTGGACGCCGAATGCGACGCCTATGCGCGCGAGTATCTCGGCATCAGCGCGGCGGACGATCTGGCGGACGCCATCATCGAAGCCGGCATGCAGTCCAGGGCGCAGCTGTTCATCATGCAGATGCAGGACTACCTGCGTCTCGGCAAAGAGGCCCGCATGAACGAGCCCGGCAGGCTCCTGCCCTCTAACTGGCGCTGGCGGATGCTGCCCGGTGCAGCCAACGACGCGCTGGCTGCAAAAATTGCAGGTTTGACAGCGCGCGCAAATCGTGTATAATACCTATGAACATTCTGGCGCCCACCCGTCCTTGCCGGAAGGGTGGGCGCTCTTTTGTGAAACCGCCGGACGCTTTGTCCGGCCGCAGCCCAGGAAGGAGTTATCCTATGAGTGATTTTTCGGAACGAATCGTAAAGCAGACCGAAGCGCTGCTGCATTTCCAGCACGACGAGACGCTGCAGGAGACCACGCCGGAGCGTCTGCATGAGGCGCTGGGCCAGGTCATCATGATGGAGATCAGCGACAACTGGACCAAGACCAAGCGCCGTCAGGCGCCGGGCCGCCGCGCGTTCTATTTCTCCGCGGAGTATCTGGTCGGCCGTCTGGTCTACAGCAACCTCTTTAACCTCGGCATCCTGCGCGGGATGAAGGCCGCCTTCGCCGAAAAGGGCGTCGATCTGGCCTGTCTGGAGCATATTGAGGACGCAGCGCTCGGCAACGGCGGCCTTGGCCGTCTCGCCGCCTGCTTTCTGGACAGTGCCGCCACGCTCGACCTGCCGCTGACCGGCTATGGTCTGCGCTACCGCTTCGGCCTGTTCAAGCAGTCGTTTGTGGGCGGCTGCCAGCGCGAGGACGCCGACGACTGGACCAAATACGGCGACCCCTGGAGCCATCGCCGCGACAAGCTGGCCGTTAAGGTCCATTTTGCCGACCAGACCGTCAACTGCGTGCCCTACGACATGCCGGTCATCGGCTATGAGACCTCGACCGTCGGTACGCTTCGCCTGTGGCAGTGCGAGGCAGAGGAGGAGCTGAACTTCGATGCCTTCAACGCTCAGGACTATGTCAAGGCGCTGGAAAAGAAGAACAAGGCCGAGGATATCACCCGCGTGCTCTACCCGAACGACTCGACCTGGGAGGGCAAGCGCCTGCGCGTCAAGCAGCAGTATGTCCTCTCCAGCGCCTCGCTGCAGGATATCCTGCGCGACTACCGCGCGCAGCACGGCGCGGACTATTACCGTCTGCCGGAGTTCGTTGCCGTTCAGCTGAACGACACCCACCCCGCCATATCCATCCCCGAACTCATCCGTCTGCTGATGAACGAGGGCCTTGATTTTGATGCCGCGTTTGAGCTCACGCGCCGTGTCTTTGCCTACACGAACCACACCGTCATGGGCGAGGCGCTGGAAAAGTGGGATCTGGAGCTGCTGCGGTCCGTCGTGCCCGAGGTCTGCGAGATCATCGAGCGCATCGATGCCCGGCTCAAGCAGGAGCATCCGCATTCGAAACTCTTCATCGTCAAGGATGGCCAGGCGCACATGGCGAATCTGTCCGTCTACATGTCCACCGCGGTCAACGGCGTGGCCGAGATCCACTCCCAGATCCTCAAGGACGATCTGTTCAAGGACTGGTACGCCGTCTATCCCGAGCGCTTCCAGAATAAGACCAACGGCATCACGCCCCGCCGCTGGCTGGGCCTTTCGAACCCGGAGCTGTGCGGCCTGATCGACAGCCGGATCGGCACGGGCTATCTCAAGGACCTCGACAAGCTGTCCGAGCTGAAAAACAGCATCGATGAGATGACCGTCAAGCAGTTCAACGCCATCAAGCTCGAGAAAAAGCGCCAGTTGTGCCGCGTGATCGAGGAACATGAGGGCGTCGCGCTCGACCCGTCCTTCCTTTTCGACGTGCAGGTTAAGCGTCTGCACGAGTATAAGCGCCAGCTGCTCAACGCGCTGTGCATCATGGACCTCTACCTGTCCATCAAGGACGGCACGCTCACCGATTTCACGCCCACCGCCTTCATCTTCGGCGCCAAAGCCGCGCCGGGCTACCGCCGCGCGAAAGCGATCATTCATTATGTCAACCGCATTGCTGAGCTCATCAACAATGATCCGGCCATGGAAGGCGTCATGAAGGTCGTCTTCGTCCAGAACTACAACTGCTCCTACGCCGAGCATATCATCCCCGCGGCGGATATCTCCGAGCAGATCTCGCCGGCCGGCACCGAGGCTTCCGGCACGGGCAACATGAAGCTCATGCTCAACGGCGCAGTCACCCTCGGCACACTCGACGGCGCGAACGTGGAGATCGCCGAGCAGGCGGGCCGCGAAAACGAGTATATCTTCGGCGCCACCGTTGAGGAGATCAACATGGTGAAGCCCAACTACAACGCCCGCAGCTTCTATGAAGCTGACCCGGCCCTGCGCCGCGCGGTCGATACGCTGATCGACGGCACGGTCCCGACCGACGAGGAGCAGCACGAGCTCTATACCTCCCTGCTCAAGGGTGCGAGCTGGCACAAGCCGGACCAGTATTTCCTGTTCTACGACTTTGACAGCTACAAAAAGGCCCGTCTGCAGGCCAACCGTGACTACCGTGACCGGCTGTCCTTCGGCCGCAAGTGCCTTGAGAACGTCGCCTCCGCAGGCAAGTTCTCCTCGGACCGCACCATCCGTCAGTACGCGGATGAGATCTGGCACATCAAACCCGTAAAATAAAAAAACGCAGCGCAGGGCCGGGTGACCGGTCTTGCGCTCTGCGTCTATGTAAAGGAATGGAAACATGTTCGACTATCTGATCAAAAACGGACAACTCATCGACGGCACCGGCAGCCCTGCCCGCCGGGCGGACGTCGGCATCACAGACGGGAAGATCGCCGCCATCGGCGATCTGTCGGCCGCACAGGCCGGGACCGTCATCGACGCGACAGGGAAGACCGTCACCCCCGGCTTTATCGACATCCACCGCCATGCCGACGCGGCGCTCTTCCGTCCGCATTTCGGCGAGCTGGAGCTCAAACAGGGCCTGACCACGATCGTAAACGGCAACTGCGGCCTGTCTATTACGCCCTGCAGCGGACCGTACCGCGGGGAGATCGAGGCCTATCTGACCCCGGTCACGGGTGAGCTGCCCGCGGACGCGGACTGCAGCTCGATGCAGGCCTATCTGGATGCCGCCCGCAGGCAGCCCAGCCCCATCCATACCGCCATGCTGGCCGGCAGCGGCACCATCCGCGCCTGCGCGGCCGGCTTCTCCGCACCGACGCTGGACGCGGCGCAGCTGCGCACGGTCCGAAGCCTGATCGAACGGGAGCTTGCCGCGGGTGCGCTCGGTGTTTCCCTCGGCCTCGGCTACGCGCCGGACTGCTTCTATTCGACCGAAACGCTGATCGAGGCCCTGAGGCCTCTGCAGGATTCCGGCATTCCCATCACCGTCCACATGCGGCAGGAGGGCAGCGGCGTGGTGGGGGCGCTCCAGGAGATGATCGCGGTCGCGCGCGCGCTGCGCACGCCCGTCGAGATCAGCCATCTCAAATCCATTGGCAAGGCCAACTGGCGCAGCTGTACGCCCGAGATGCTCCGCCTGATGGCGGAGGCCCGACAGGAGGGCGTCCGGATCGCCTGTGACGTCTATCCCTATACTGCGGGTTCGACCCAGCTCGTCCACGTCCTGCCGCCGGAGACGCAGCAGGGCGGCATGGAAGCCCTGACCGAGCATCTGGCCGACCCCGCCTTCCGCGAAACGCTCAAGGCCCGGATGCTGACGGGCAGTGACTTTGAAAACATCTCGCTGCTGGCCGGGTTTGAAAATATCGTCGTTTCCAGCGTCCGGCTGGACGGGCTGCGGCAGTACGAGGGCCAGAGCATCGCGCAGATCGCCGAGCAGCAGGGGAAGGACCCCTTTACCTGCCTGTTTGACCTTCTGCAGGCCGCGCACTGCGACGTGACCATGATCGACTTCATCGCCGCGGAGGACGATATCTGCGATATCCTGCGCGACGCACACAGCTGCGTCATCTCCGACAGCACCTATCCCACCACCGGCATGCTCCACCCGCGCGTCTACGGGACCTATACCACGCTGCTGGAGCATTTTGTCCGCGAAAAGCAGGTCCTTTCGCTTGAAGCAGCCGTGCATAAAGTGACCGGCCGCCCGGCTGCAGTCATGGGCCTTCGGACCAAGGGGGTGCTTGCGCAGGGGATGGACGCCGACATCAACATCTTTGACCCCGCGCAGATCCACACCCGCGCGACCTATCAGGACCCCGCGCAGTTCTCCGACGGCCTCGACACTGTCTTCGTGAGCGGCCAACCCGCGATCCTGCACGGCGCGCTGACCGGCCGCAAAGACGGCACGGTCCTGACCCGGTAAACGCGCCGGCGGACATGCCCGGCGGGAGGAATTTCCGCGCCATTGGCGGCCCGGTTTCCGGATTTGGGAAACTGTAAAAACTTTTTTAGGCACGCTCATAATTTATTTGGACAAACGGGCGAAATTGTAGATATTTTTTCGGTAAAAACGTTGGTTTTTGGGCAAAATAATACTGGACAGCCCACGAATGTTGCGGTATAATTTAACAGAATGTTGTGGGAAACTACAGTACATTGGCCGGCCCCGTGCCGGCAGGTAATAAGGAGGAAATTCATTATGTCTGTTAAAGTTGCGATCAATGGTTTTGGCCGTATCGGCCGTCTGGCTTTCCGTCAGATGTTCGGCGCTGAGGGCTACGAAGTCGTCGCCATCAACGACCTGACTTCCGCCAAGATGCTCGCGCACCTGCTGAAGTACGACTCCACGCAGGGCAACTATGTTGCGCAGGGCCACACCGTTGATTTCCATGAGGGCGAAGGCGAAGACAACTACATCGTTGTCGACGGCAAGAAGATCGTCATCTACAAGATGCCGAACGCTGCTGATCTGCCCTGGGGCAAGCTGGGTGTCGACGTTGTCCTCGAGTGCACCGGCTTCTACACCAGCAAGGCCAAGGCGCAGGCTCATATCGACGCTGGCGCCCGCAAGGTCGTCATCTCCGCTCCGGCCGGCAATGACCTGCCCACCATCGTCTTCAACGTTAACCACAAGACCCTGACCAAGGAAGACAACATCATCTCCGCCGCTTCCTGCACCACCAACTGCCTCGCTCCGATGGCCAAGGCTCTGAACGACCTGGCTCCCATCGAGTCCGGCATTATGTGCACCATCCACGCCTACACCGGCGACCAGATGCCGCTCGACGGCCCGCAGCGCAAGGGTGACCTCCGCCGCAGCCGCGCAGCCGCTGTCAACATCGTCCCGAACTCCACCGGTGCTGCCAAGGCCATCGGCCTCGTCATCCCGGAGCTGAACGGCAAGCTCATCGGCGCTGCACAGCGTGTTCCCACCCCGACCGGCTCCACCACCATCCTGAACGCTGTTGTCAAGGGCGCTGTTACGGTCGACCAGGTCAACGCACAGATGAAGGCTGAGGCCACCGAGTCCTTCGGCTACAACACCGACGAGATCGTTTCCTCCGACATCATCGGCATGCGCTTCGGTTCCCTGTTCGATGCCACCCAGACCATGGTCCTGCCCCTGCCGAACGGCGACACCCAGGTTCAGGTCGTTTCCTGGTACGACAACGAGAACTCCTACACCAGCCAGATGGTCCGCACCATCAAGTACTTCTCCGAGCTGGGCTAATTCCCACACCGCAACCAGACAGGCGCTGCTCCGGCAGCGCCTGTTTTTTCGTCTTTGCGTGGTTGACAAGAGTAGACTTATATGCTACGATAAGTCTACAAAAGTAAACTTTCGGAGGTGCGGATATGAAGCGACTTTTTGCGTTCCTGCTGGCCTGCGTGCTGCTGTGCGCCTGTTCTGCCTGCAAAAAAGAAAGTCCGCCCGCGCCGGAACCGGCGCAGACGGCAAAGACCGACCCGGAGCAGACAATCTCCGGTCTCTCCGTCCGGATCCCCGCGACGCAGTACCGGCTGGGCCGCACAGAGCCGGAGCTTCTTGACCTCGGCGAACATCTGCTGCCGTACGACAAGGGCGCGGTGCTGACCGGCATGATCTTCGCGCAGGACGAAGCGGAGAACGATACCGAGGCCGCCGCCTTCTACGCGCCCGACCGCAGCTGCGTCGTGCAGACGCTGGCTGTCTCGCCGGACGGGAGGGTCGTGCAGGCCGCGCTGGACGGGGAGCGGCTGTTCTCGCTGGAAGCGGCAGGGGAGGATGGGACCCAATGGGCGCTCCATGGCCCGGACATGGGAGCCAGGCTGGACGCCGCGCTGACCGGCTGCTCCAACATCATGGCAATGGCCGTCCGGGAAGACACAGTCTATCTCGCGGCGGATGGTGCCTGCGTCCTTGCCTGTTCGCTGGACGGGATACTTCTCTGGAAGCAGGAAGCACCCGCCATCGACCGCTTTTTCTCCGCGCAGGATGGCCGTCTGCTCGCGTGGGCGCGGCAGGAGCAGGTGCTCTATCTGCTGGAAGACGGCGTGATCCGCCGCCTCTGCGCGATGCCGGACCTGTTCTGCACCGGCATCGAGCAGCTTTACCCGGGGGACCAGACGCCCTATGACTGCATCGTCTGCGCCAACGACGCCTTTTTCGGCTGGTCGATCGACGCGGAAGCCGTCACGCAGCTGTTCACCTGCGACGCCGTCGGCCTGTACGCCGGGGATATCCTCGATTTCTGCAGCCTGGGAAACGACCGCTACCTTGGCCTCGAGTGGGCCCCGTCCGCATCCGGGGAACCCGGCTGCACGCTGTTCTGGCTGACGCCTGTGGAGGGCAAGATCCCGGAAAAGCGCACCATCCGTGTCGCGGGCAGCCGCAGCAGCATCTTTTCCATGGCCGTCCGCGATTTTTCCTCCCTGTACCCCGAATATCAGGTCGAATTCGTCGACTATGAGGCGCAGTACGGAGAACAGGCGGACCAGCAGCTTTTGATGGACCTCCTCTACGACCAGAGCCCGGACCTTCTGTTCGTGAACGGTCTGCCCTATGAAGTCTACGCGCGGCAGGGACTGCTGGAGGACCTGTACCCGTGGATCGACGCGGACGAGACGCTTTCCCGCACCGACTTCACGCAGAACCTGCTCCGCGCGCTCGAAACGAACGGCGCACTGTACCGCCTGCCGCAGACCTACCTGCTGGAAACCGCGATGGGGCTGCCGGAGACCGTCGGCGGGGAAGCGGACTGGACGATGGCGGAGTTTCTGGATACCGCACAGGCGCATCCGGCGCTGACAGCGGTCTTTGCACAGGACGACGGAGCGTCCATGCTGCAGCAGCTGCTGCTCCACGCGCCGGAGGCCTTCGTTGACTACGAGACGGCAGAGGCGCATTTCGATTCGCCGGACTTCCTCCGCCAGCTGGCGCTGGCGCAGCGGCAGACGGTTCCCGAGGCAGAGTCTGTCCGCGAGGCGCTTCTGACCGGTCAGGTGCTGCTCGAGCCGCTGACGATCGCGCACGCGCGGGACTTTGACGAGGAATACGCAGACAGTCTGAATCAATTTTCCTTTCCCGGCTTCCCGGGCGCGGGCTGTGCGGTTTTTTATCTGAACTTGCCGATGGCCATCCCGGTGAGCGCACAGGAAAAGGAAGGCGCGTGGGCCTTCCTGAAGCTGCTCATCACCGAGGACCGCTATGCGGCGCGCGGCCGCGGCGGCTGGCTGCCCCTGCAGGCGGATTTTGAAGAAAAGACGGCCGCCATGCAAGACCCGGATGCAGAAAAACTCCTGCGTACCCTGCAGGAGTTGGCAACATCCGTGTTTTATTATGACACAGCCATCAGCCAGATCCTCGCCGACGAGCTCCCATACTTCCTCTCCGGCGACCAGACCGCCGACCAGATCTCTACCCGCATCCAGCGCCGCGCCCAGCTCTATCTGGAGGAAACCTATCGCTGAATACCAGCACGAGAGTCGGGAGCGGCCATGCTCAAACAAAAAGAACCCGTGCCCCCCGGACTTTCACTGCCGGGGTCAACGGCAAAAGCCGCCGACACGAGTTCTTCTTATAAAAGGAACTGCCGGCGGCGTCGTGCCCTCAGCCGTTTCCGGAGGGGCTCGCTCAACACCACACAGTTCTTTCTATGACAGGATAACAGAAGAAACAGAAAATGTAAAGATGAAATTTTATCTGAGATCATAAAAGAGCAAGCCACCAGTACTGGCACTCTCGCTCCGGGCCTCGTTGCTCGGTGCGCAGCCTGATTATGGCGGCTTGCTCATGAAAAAGGTAGCATGGAATGAAGAAAAAGTCAAGACGGAAGCCTTGCTGGAGTAAGTCACATCATGCAAAAACGTGGGAGGGATTCGAACCCTCCCACGTTTTTATACCTTTTGGGACTCAGACGTTCTTCACGGCCAGCGCGCGGATGGCATTGAGGACGGCGAGGATCATGACGCCGACGTCGGCGAAGATGGCCAGCCACATATCCGCGATGCCGCACGCGCCGAGAATCAGACAGGCTGCCTTGACGACCAGCGCGAACACGATGTTCTCGTACACGATACGGATGCACTTGCGGGAAATGCCGATGGCCTTGGAGATCTGCATCGGGGCGTCGTCCATCAGCACGACGTCCGCCGCTTCGATCGCTGCGTCGGAGCCCATCGCGCCCATCGCGATGCCGATGTCTGCCCGCGAGAGGACCGGCGCGTCGTTGATGCCGTCGCCGACGAAGGCGAGCTTGGCCTTCGGGCTCTTTTCTGCCAGCAGCTTTTCTACCTGCGTGACCTTGTCGGCCGGCAGCAGCTCGCTGTGGACCTCGTCCACGCCGAGATCCTTCGCGACCTGCTCCGCCACGCGCTTCGTATCGCCCGTCAGCATGACGGTTTTTTGCACGCCCGTTCGCTTGAGTGCTGCAATGGCCGCCCGTGCGTCCGGCTTTTCAATGTCGGAGATCACGATGTGACCGGCATATTTGCCGTCGATCGCGATATGCAGGATCGTGCCGACGCAGTGGCAGGGGATGCAGTCTACGCCCAGCTTTTCCATCAGCTTGTCGTTGCCGATGGCGATCTCCATCCCATCGACCGTGGCGGTCAGACCGTGGCCGCTGATCTCCTCGATATCGGACACGCGGCTGCGGTCGATCGGCTTGCCGTAGGCCCGCTGCAGGCTCTTGCTGATGGGGTGCGAGGAGGCGCATTCGGCATGCGCGGCCAGCTCGATGAGCTTCTCGTTTTCCAGCTCGTTGTGGTGGATGCCGCTGACCTCAAATACACCCTTTGTCAGCGTACCGGTCTTGTCGAAGACCACGATCTTCGTCCGCGAAAGCGTCTCCATGTAGTTTGAACCCTTGATCAGCACACCGGCCTTGCTCGCGCCGCCGATGCCCGCGAAGAAGCTCAGCGGAATGCTGACGACCAGCGCGCAGGGGCAGGAGATGACCAGGAACGTCAGCGCGCGGTAGATCCAGTTCGCCCACGCGGCCGGATTGCCCGCGATCAGATTGATGACCGGCGGCAAGACGGCCAGTGCCAGCGCCGAACAGCATACGGCGGGGGTATAGACCCGCGCAAATTTGGAGATGAACGCCTCCGACCGCGACTTGCGGGAGGACGATTCCTCGACCAGCTCCAGGATCTTCGAGACCGTCGATTCGCCGAAGTTTTTCGTTGTGCGGATCTTCAACACGCCGGACATGTCGATGCAGCCGCTGATGACCTCCTCGCCGGGGATGATCTCACGCGGCAGGCTCTCGCCGGTCAGCGCGCTGGTATTGAGACTGGCCGTGCCCTCGACGACGACGCCGTCGATCGGCACCTTTTCGCCCGGCTGCACGACGATCACGCTGCCGACCGCAACCGTATCCGGGTCGACCTGCTCGAGCTTGCCGTCCGTTTCGATGTTGGCATAGTCCGGGCGGATGTCCATGAGCGCCGTGATGTTCCGGCGGCTCTTGCCGACCGCGTAGCTCTGGAACAGCTCGCCGATCTGGTAGAACAGCATAACGGCGACGGCCTCGGTGAGGTCCGTGTCCTTTTTGTAGACCGCCAGCGCGATCGCACCGAGCGTGGCGATGGCCATCAGGAAGTTTTCGTCGAACACACGGCCGTTGCCGATGCCCTTGGCGGCCTTTTTCAGGATATCATAGCCGATGACCAGATACGTCACGGTGAACAGCACGATCCGCACCGCGCCGGGCATCGGGACAAACTTCGCAATCAGCAGCAGCACGATCGCGATGCAGATCCGGATCAGCATTTTTTTCTGTTTCTTCGTCATGGGGAAGCGCACCCTTTCCTTCTTATTTGAGACAACGGCAGCAGCACCGAAGGCGCTGCTGCCTTGCTTGCTTACAGCTCGATCTCGCAGTCCGGCTCGACTTTCTTGCAGGCCTTGAGGACGGCCTTCATCGTCTTCTTCTCGTCCGCGCCCTCGGCGAATTCCACGCTCATCTTCTGCATCATAAAATTGACGCTTGCGGAGGCAACGCCCTCGGTCTTGTTTGCGGCTTCCTCCATCAGGTTGGCGCAGTTCGCGCAGTCGACTTCGATGGCATAGGTCTTTTTCATGGTGTACCCCTTTCTTCTTATTAAACAATTAAGCACTCGTTTAATCTTTACAAGCGAAGTATAACGCCGCCCATCGCGAATGTCAAGAGGAGGATGAAAAAACCTTTGCATTTTGGAAAGAATTATGTATGATATAAAAAACGAATGGAGGCGGGCGTATGCATACGGACTTGCTGCCGCATCATCACGGCGAGGAAGAGCACCATAATATCGACCAGATCCGGGCGCAGCTCGCAAAGGCGGACAATTTTCAGATCGTCGCGGATATCTTCAAGCAGGTGGGCGACCCCACGCGCGTGCGGATCTTCTGGCTGCTGTGTCACTGCGAGGAGTGCGTGCAGAATATCTCCGCCCTCATGGAGATGTCGAGCCCCGCGGTCAGCCACCATCTGCGCGGCCTCAAGGATAACGGACTCATCGTCTCCCGCCGCGTCGGCAAGGAAGTCTTCTACAAGGCGGCGGACACCGACCAGAGTCGTCTGCTGCACATCATGATCGAAAAGGTCATGGCCATCAGCTGCCCTGAAACCTGAAAAAACGACGGACCTGCCGCAAGCCGCGGCAGGTCCGTTATTTTTATTCGGTCCAATACAGCCCGGCCGTTTTGATGACCGGCTCGGCGGCCAGCAGCATGTTTGCGGCCTCCCGCCGCGTGAGCGGCGCCTCATAGTCCGAAGCGGCCAGCGGGATCCCGGCCTCCGAGAGCGCGCTGACGGCGCTCTGCGCCCACGCAGGGACGGCCGAGGCGTCTTCACCGGCAAAGACCGCCGCGTCGCCCGGCAGCCGCAGGAGCTTCTGGAGCATGACGGCGGCCTCCGCACGGCTGAGCGTATCTTCCGGGCGGAAGACGAGCCCTTCCTCCGTCGGCGTGCCCGAGATCATGCCGGACTGATAGGCCGCGGCCAGATACGGCTGCTGCCACGCGGGCGTCTCCAGCTCGTCGGCAAAGCCGGTCGAGATGGCGCCGTCTGCCTGCTCGAGCCCCGCCAGCTTCATGCACGCGATCAGAAACTCGCCGCGGCTGACGGCGTCGTCCGGCTCAAAGCAGAGGTTCCCGGCGATGATCCTGCCGGTGTACAGCCCCTGATCCTTGAGCCACATGGCGGCGAAGGCGTCCTTGTCGCCGGACATGTCCTGATACGTCGCCTTGTCGGCGGGCTTGAGGATGCGGATCTTCACGCAGGCCTCGTTGGAGACGTTTCCGGCCGGGTCCGTCGCGGTGAAGACGAACGAGTCCTTGCCGACCTTATTTTTGCCCGGCGTATAGGTGAAGCTGCCGTCGTCATGCAGCTCGACGGTCCCGCGCTTCGGCTCCTTGACGAGCTGATAGGTGAGCTTGGCGTCCTCCTTGTCCTGCGCGCAGAGCGTGCCGGAGTTTGCGATGTTCTTATAGGTTTCCAGCGTTCCATCCTCGCAGACCGGCGCGGTATTCGTGCCGGAGAGGATGCGCAGGCTGACCGTCACGGCGTCGCCGAGCGTCCCGGCGCTGATCGGGCAGTAGACCAGCTCGCAGTCCGCCTCGCCGAGGCAGACTGGACGGAGCTTCAGCTTTTCCAGCGCGGCCGCGGGCAGGATATCGCCCCGCCGCAGCACGCGGCTGCCGATGCACAGCTCTGCCTGATACGCGGGCGGGACGGCGGAAATGTAGACGCCCTCCAGCTCGCTGCTATCCGAGAAATCAGCGGCGCTGAACTGGTATTCCGAAGTGTAATCCACGGCGATCTCCGCGGCCAGCGCGGGCACGCAGAGCATGGCAAGCACCAGCGCCGCAAGAACGGCGGCGCCAAAACAACGGGTGCGGTGTTTCAAAGGGAAAACCTCCTTTAAGATGATTCGGAGGTAGTTTCTGCGTACAGCGGGAAAATATGCAAGAGAACAAGAAAAAACTCCCTCCGCATGGGAGGGAGCTTTGGAAGACCGCTCAGGCCGCCGACAGCGGCGGGCGGATATAGCGCGCATTGCTGTCCGGCGCGGGCCGCATGTTGATGCCCGAGACGATGCCCATCGCAAAGAACATCGTGACGAGCGAGCTGCCGCCGTAGGAGAAGAACGGCAGCGTCAGGCCGATGACCGGCACGAGGCCGATGCACACGCCGATGTTGATGAACACCTGCGCCGTCAGCATACCGGCGATACCGACGCAGATGAGCCGGTTCATATAGTTGCCGGACTTGATGCCAACGTGGATGATGCGGATGATGATGGCCGTCAGCAGAATGAGCACGGCCATGCAGCCGAGCATGCCCAGCTCCTCACCGATGGAGGAGAAGATCAGGTCGGTGTGCTGCGCGGGGATCGAGCCGCTCTGCACCATCGTCCCGTGGTAGAGCCCCTGGCCGGTGACGCCGCCGTTCTGCAGCGCGCGCAGACTGCGGTTCATCTGATAACGCTGGTCCTGCGCCAGCGGGTCGATGCGCGGGTCAAACAGGACCCAGATGCGGCTGCGCCGGTCATAGCTGAGGAACTGCCACAAAAACGGCGAGGCCACCAGCAGAACTGCTCCCGCACCGAGGAACCACAGCAGGCTCACGCCGCCGACGAATGCCATGATGACGAAAATAAACAGATACTGCAGCGCAACGCCGAGATCCTCCGACGCCACAACGATCAGGCCGAACATAAAGACCGTGATCACCGCCAGCCGCAGCACCGTCGAGATATGCGAGATCTTGTTCTGCCGGATGCTCATCGTCTTGGCGAGGATCATGATGAACGGGATCTTGCAGATCTCCGCCGGCTGGATGGAAAACGGCAGGAAGCTGAAGTCCAGCCAGGAGCGGTTGCCGCTTCGGGTGTCGCCGAAGGGGAAGAGCAGCAGGATGAAGATCGCCGAGAAGATCAGCAGCAGCTCACGCCGCTCCGCAATGATATCCACGTCGATCAGGGTGAACACCACATATAAGATCACGCCGAGGATCAGCGCCAGCGTCTGCGTGCGCACGAACTGCGCGCTGCCCTTGACGTTCGTCGCGCTGGAGATGACCACGATGCCGAACACGCTGGCGGCGATGCAGAGGCTCAGAAGCACCATGTCCGCCCGCCGGACAAAACTGCCGATCGCCTTCCAGATCCCATGCATACTGCCGCCTCCTTACGTGAAAAATGAGAAAAACATCTGATACAATTCTACAGTATATCAAAAAATGACCGCCCTGTAAACCTGTTTTTTGAGACCGACAGGGGCCGGGCAGATCAGAAAATGCCGTGGTTATATTTCAGCTGCGCATACAGGATCAGGGCCAGACCGATCCCGAGACCTGGAAGCATGATGCAGTCGATGACTGCGGCATTCCAGAAGGTCACGAGATACGAGATAATAAATGCCGCGCCGATCACAAGCGTACCCGCGCCGATCGCCCGGCCGTACCGGGGAATGTCTGCTTCCTTGACCCTTTTACGGTTCCACGCGTGTATCGTGCTGATATTGCCCCTGATGTTGACGATGCCGAGCGTGGACAGGAGGATCCCCATGACCAGCAAACCCAGATATTCCATATGCCGCCCTCCTAAAAATAGAATAAGTCCTCAAATTTCCGATCCAGCGCGATGCAGAGGATGAGCGCTAGCTTGGCCGTGGGATTGAACTGGCCTGTCTCGATCGAGCTGATCGTGTTCCGGGAAACGCCGACCAGCTCGGCCAGCTGCGACTGGGAAAGGCCCTTTTCACAGCGCGCTTCCTTCAGCCGGTTCTGCAGCTTCAGCTCCGCTTTCATTCCGCCGCCTCCATCAGCCGCCGGATAAAAAAGACCAGAAAGAGCAGGAACATGACAAGGTATAAGACCGTGAGGACGAGATCTGTCTTCCGCTTCAGCTTTAAGAACTTCACCAGCGCGTGCATACCGAGAATACTGAAATAAATGACCCAGGGGCCGAGCAGCACCGTATGGACGGCCCGGACAAACAGGGCCGAGACGAGGCAGCACACGCCCGCGCCGACCCGGCCCGCAAGATTGCCTGCCTGTACCGACGCTTCCAGTTCGGCCAGATCCCGGTTCTGATGCTCCCTGCGGCTGATCTCCAGAATATCCTCTTTTTCCATAAAGGATCCTCCTCTGCCAAGTTTTCTTGTCATCATGATAACACAGCCAAGCTTTCTTGTCAACCTGTTCCGGCAAAACTTCGGCGGGCTGCCGATTGCAGATTGATTTTGGCGGGCCGGTATGGTATAATGCCACAGATATAATGGGGCAGGTAGGGGGCTTTTATGATGCAGATCACCACGCACAGCGCCGATGAAACGCAGGCGCTGGGGCAGAAGCTGGCCAGTCGTCTGGCGCCCGGCGATGTGATCGCCTACTTCGGGGACCTCGGCGCAGGCAAGACCGCCTTCACCCGCGGCCTCGCGCAGGGCCTCGGTATCACCGACCCCGTGACGAGCCCGACCTATACCATCGTCAACGAATATCTCTCCGGCCGCATCCCGCTGTTTCATTTCGATATGTACCGTCTCTCGTCCTCCGACGAGCTGTTTGACATCGGCTGGGAGGATTATCTCTCCCGCGGCGGCGTCTGCGCCGTCGAATGGAGCGAAAACGTGGAAGATGCTCTGCAGGACGCGATCCGCGTCACCATCGAAAAGGACGCGGACGAGCCCGACACCCGCCACATCACCATCACAGGAGGGCCTCGCTTTGAAGATCCTTGCCTTTGAATCCTCGGCCAAAGCCGCCAGTACGGCGCTGCTGTCCGACGGTCTGCTGCTTGCGGAATATACCCAGAACTCCGGCCAGACGCACAGCCGGACGCTCATGCAGATGGCGAAGGATATGCTCACCAGCTGTGATCTGACGCCGCAGGATATCGGTGCGGTCGCTGTCGCGGCCGGCCCCGGCAGCTTTACGGGCGTGCGCATCGGCATGGCCTGCGCCAAGGGCTTTGCCTGGGGGCTGCAGCTGCCGCTCTACGGCGTGTCCACGCTCGAGGCGATGACGCGCGGCGCGGCCTACGCCGACGGCATCTACTGCGCCTGCATGGACGCGCGGAAGCAGCAGATCTACAACGCGGTATTCTCCCTGCAGGCCGGGAAGCTTACCCGCCTGACGGACGACCGCGCGATCGCCATCGACGCGCTCGTGCCGGAGCTTTCTGGCAAATCTGGCCCCATCTACCTGCTCGGCGACGGCGCGAAGCTCGTCTCTGACACGCTGGCAGGCAGCGGCCTGCCGCTCATCCTGCTCCCTGAGCAGCTGCGGCAGCAGCGGGCGAGCGGCGTGGCGCTCTGCGCGATGGACCGCATGCTTGCGGGTGACCCCGGTGATGCGGCGGCCCTGACGCCCAATTACCTGCGCATGGCGCAGGCCGAGCGCACGCGGCAGAATAATCAGGACTTTTATTTGAAAAAATAATTGAATAACAGAAAAGACAAAGGAGATCATCATGAGCACGAAAGCATTTGGAGAACACGTACATGTTATGGATCATCCGCTCGTTGCGCATAAGCTGACGATCATGCGTGACAAGAACACCAGCGTCAAGGACTTCCGTGAGCTGGTCAGCGAGATCGGTATGCTCATCACCTACGAAGCGACCCGCGATCTGCCCCTCACCACCAAGACCGTGGAGACCCCGATCTGCACGGCGGAGGAGCCGACGCTCGCCGGTAAGAAGATCGCTGTCGTGCCCATCCTGCGCGCTGGCCTCGGCCTGGTCGACGGCGTTCTGCGCATGGTCCCGTCCGCCCGTGTCGGCCATATCGGCATGTTCCGTGACGAAGAGACGCTCGAGCCGCATGTCTATTTCTGCAAAATGCCGAAGGATATCGCCGAGCGCGACATCATGATCGTCGACCCCATGCTCGCCACCGGCGGCTCTGCCGACGCGGCCATCGCCGAGATGAAAAAGCGCGGCTGCCACAGCATCAAGCTTATGGTCCTCGTCGCTGCGCCCGAAGGCATCAAGCTCATCACCTCCAAGCACCCTGACGTCGAGCTCTACTGCGGCGCCGTGGATGAGAAGCTCAACGAGCACGGCTATATCGTCCCCGGCCTCGGCGACGCCGGCGACCGGATTTTCGGCACGAAGTAAGTCGTTTCCTTGACTTTCCTGCCGCTCCGGCTTATAATGAACCCGTAATAACAGCCATTTCCGGCTTTTAGAATTCTTGAAAGGAAGACCTGTATATGATCTATACTGCAGAAGTCAAGCATATGTGCCCGGTTGCCAAGGGTGCATATCACGGCCCGGCTCCCATCCCCGAAGAGGGCAAGTGGGTCCAGGCAAAGGAAATCAAGGATATCTCCGGCTTTACCCACGGCGTGGGCTGGTGCGCACCGCAGCAGGGCGCATGTAAGCTGAGCCTGAACATCAAGAACGGCGTCATCGAAGAGGCCCTGGTCGAGACCATCGGCTGCTCCGGCATGACCCACTCCGCAGCCATGGCTTCCGAGATCCTCATCGGCAAGACCATCCTCGAGGCGCTCAACACCGACCTCGTCTGTGACGCCATCAACACCGCCATGCGCGAGCTGTTCCTCCAGATCGTCTACGGCCGCAGCCAGTCCGCGTTCTCTGAGGATGGCCTCGCAGTCGGCGCTTCTCTGGAAGACCTCGGCAAGGGCCTGAGAAGCCAGGTCGGCACCATGTTCGCCACCAAGGAAAAGGGCCCGCGCTACCTCGAAATGGCTGAGGGCTACTGCTCCAAGATCGCGCTCAACAAGGACGATGAGATCGTCGGCTATGAGTTCATCAACTTCGGCAAGATGATGGACTTCATCAAGAAGGGCGACGAGCCCGCCGAGGCCATCAAGAAGGCTACCGGCCACTATGGCCAGTGGGATACCGCGGCGAAGTATATCGACCCGCGTCAGGAATAACAGAAGGAGGACACGAAAATGGCTTTGTTTGAAAACTACGACAGAAGAATCGACAAGATCAACGGCGTCCTCAAGCAGTATGGCATCGAGTCCGTCGAGGCCTGCCGCGAAATGTGCCAGGCCAAGGGCTTTGACCCGTATGAGATCGTCAAGGGCATCCAGCCCATCTGCTTTGAAAACGCTTGCTGGGCTTACACCGTCGGCGCTGCCATCGCCATGAAGAAGGGCGTCAAGACCGCTGCGGAAGCCGCTACCGCCATCGGCGAAGGCCTGCAGGCCTTCTGCATCGACGGCTCCGTCGCCGACGACCGCAAGGTCGGCCTCGGCCACGGCAACCTGGGCGCCATGCTCCTGTCCGAGGAGTCTGAGTGCTTCTGCTTCCTCGCCGGCCACGAATCCTTCGCCGCCGCTGAGGGTGCTATCGGCATCGTCAAGAACGCCAACAAGGCTCGTAAGAAGCCCCTGCGCGTCATCCTGAACGGCCTTGGCAAGGACGCCGCCCAGATCATCTCCCGTATCAACGGCTTCACCTATGTTCAGACCCAGTTCGACTACTACACCGGCGAGCTGAAGATCGTCCGCGAGATTCGCTACTCCGAGGGCGAGCGCGCCAACGTCCGCTGCTACGGCGCTGACGACGTCCGCGAGGGCGTTGCCATCATGCACAAGGAAGGCGTCGACGTCTCCATCACCGGCAACTCCACCAACCCGACCCGCTTCCAGCATCCGGTCGCTGGCACCTACAAGAAGGAATGCGTCCAGATGGGCAAGAAGTACTTCTCCGTCGCTTCCGGCGGCGGCACGGGCCGTACCCTGCACCCGGACAACATGGCTGCCGGCCCCGCTTCCTACGGCATGACCGACACCATGGGCCGTATGCACTCCGACGCCCAGTTCGCTGGCTCCTCCTCCGTCCCGGCACACGTTGAGATGATGGGCTTCCTCGGCATGGGCAACAACCCCATGGTCGGCGCCACCGTCGCCGTGGCCGTCGCAGTCGAAGAAGCGCTGAACAAGTAAGAATACGCAAAAACCTAGCATTTTCAATGAGTTTGAAACGCAGGTAGGAGCAGTAAATAGGGGGTAAAAGAGGTTCATTCCTACATTATCCCTACACTACTCCTACACCGCATTCCTACACTCGATATCCTGCTGTAGATTCGTCTATGGCAGGATATTTTTATGCTTTGGTGGTCAGGACAGCGATGTTGCCCTTATTACCAACTTCGAGATTCAGAGCAGCCGCGAGGTCACGAACCTTGATGTAGTTCGTTCCATCTTTCAAGATACGTTCTACAACGTGCTCTTTCCCATCGACGATGATTTTGCTCTTTTCAACCACTTCGCGTTCCTCCTTTGCTTTGGCTCCATCAGAGAGAACCATGCAGGTATGACGGCTCTCATTTACGAGGACGTCACCTTCGAGAAGATAATCCGGAGACGACAGATACTTCTTGTCGGTGAGCATCTCGAACTCGCCGGTCTTGCCCCACTGCTCTCGCATCTGAAACGTCGCGGGCGCATTGCCGGCTGTGTAAGTCTTAGACATATCAATGCCGGCAGCTTCTGCACAAACCGCCATAAAGGCCGAGCAATCGGTCTCACAGTCATCCGTAATAGCTGCCAGATTCCATTTTGAAGCTTTGGCATACGGACGAAGTGTGTTTCGCTGATACTGATCGTAGCCGATATGCTTATTACCAACACCTGCGCGACAGGCTTTTGCCATAGCCTTCGCCGTAGCAGGCTTTTTCGCTCGGATGAGGAGCGTCCAGCCATTCGCATACCAAGAGCAGATATTCAGTTCGCGACCTGATTGATTACCTGCAGCGCCGCCTGTGATACGGCCTCTTTCATCAATAGAGGCTTGTCCGATCATAACGCTCACAGATTATCACCGTCCTTCTTGACACTCTGCGCACCGAAGTAGAAGGTAAGAACCATAACGATCACACTGTAAAAGTCTTTCGTTTCCATATGCCCCTGAAATGCCAACACTGCAAACGTGACTGTCAGGATGATCGTCACGAGGGACTTGACCTTCAAGAGATTCGCCAGTACCTTCAGAAATTCATCCATCTTCTATACCCTCCTCTCGCTTTTTTGCAAAGATACGTTTTAGAGCAAGGGAAATCAGCTCAACACCAAATGCTCCGGCTGCATAGATCAAAACATCACTGATGTCGCAGCCAATGGTTTCGCCCCATCGAATGATTGCGTAAGTCTTGATGAGAACGCCCCAAATAAGGACGAGTGTCAAAACCCTCAAACAATACAATACGATGGTGCGGGCCATCTCGCCCTTGCTCCATTTTGATTTGTTGCGGATCACGGAATCACGCTCCATGAATCCACTTCTTTTTTTACGTGCTCGATAAAACTATTGCCGCCCAATGCTTTATAGGCGGCATAGTCATACATAAAATTTTCGTATTCGTATTGGCGAATCTTCTCATCTTCCAGATGCTTGTAATACGTTCGAAGCATATCCGACCGCAGCAGGCATTTCTGGCCTTCACGAATGGAAGTAAAATCAAAGAACCGATTCCGAAGCGGCTTCACCAGCATCACTGCAAGTGCAAGAATTGCCGCAACTCCCGAACAAATACTGACAATGTATGTAAATGTAGCCAATGACATTTTATACCTCCATTTCGTCAGGATAGGTGTTGCGGATCGTATCTTTTGCTGCAGCAATCAACTGCTGAAGCTCCTGACACTTTTCGACTGCTCCCTCGGCGGTATATTCCATGAACTGCTTATTCGCAGCATCGACTGTGATTGCCTCGCCACGATAAATGATAGATAGTTCATTCTCATATGCCCACTTTCGCTTTTCCTGCGGCGTGCAGAAGTCTGCTTCTGCAAGTTTCGCCTTCGCGAGCAGCTCATCGAAGTGGTTCTGAATATAGGCTTTAAGATCGTCACGATCTTCAACCTCAAGATGATACTCGTCGTATTCGTATCCGCTGACGGCGATGCCGCGTTCTTCTGAGGAATATGGGGTAGAATTCTCATAGAAACGAATCAGAGAATATCCCGGATTTTTCGGCTGTTCCTCAGTGGAGAACGTGTTAAGCGGCGCGTTGTCGCCTCTGACTTTCATGTCGAACGACCTCCTTTAAGTTTTTGATTCCAATCGGGTCTATGTATGTCTCCCGAATCGTGTGACTGTTACAATGCTTCAGTTGGCCGGCTCGACTGAGAATGCTTCGTGCCAGCTTTCCGCTGATATGCCGGTGTTCTGTCTGACGTTTTCTCGCTTTACGACAAGCTCGTGCAAGTCGTAAAAACGTCTTTTTGCGTAGAATCGTATGATTTGCGTCGAATCGGAATCCGACTGCGGAAACCATGCGGCTCTCTGTCGGATAGACCTGCCAATTTCCTTTGAGGTGAAGTCGCCAGTATCGTCTCACATATGTACCGATTGCTCGGACAGCTTTATGCAGACGGCGCTTGCTTCTCCCGAACAGGGTAATGTTGTCCATATAGCGGACCATATGATGGACGCCATCAAGGGAACGAATATAACGATCCGTCGCCTCCAGATAGAAATTGGCAAGCCATTGACAGAGATAATAGCCGATGGCTAGTCCGGGAGCACCAGTCTCAAGAATTGCTCGAACCAGCGAAAGGAATCGCCGGTCTTTGATCTTCCGTTCCAGTGCCCGCATCAGCACATCAATGTCAATATGCTGATAGTAATGTCGAATATCCAACTCAGCGCAGTATCTCGTTCCTCGCCGATCGGATTGCATGATCTTTTTAATATGCTTTGCCGCATAATGCGTTCCCCGTCCGGGAACAGACGCGCAGGACCAATGATACATCCCACGCATGAGAATTGGTTTCATCGTTTCTACAAGGAGCCACTGCATGATCCCGTCGGGGAAGAATGGGACGGTTTTAATATGCCTGACCTTTCCAGAGCTGACATCATAAATATCACGCTCTCTCGGGATGGAGGGTACATATGCCCCTGCCTCCAGCAATTCATAAGTGCGCTCAACATAGTCGTCAAGATTCCGCAGAACCTTGGCGATGTCGCGGCGCTTTGTCCGACCTTTTGCAGCCTTATGAATTGTCTGTTTGATGAAGTCCCGATCCAGCATTTTATCATACAGATAACCAACACGTTTTGGCATGGAAATGTCTCCTTGTTTACCTCAAGATCGTTCGAGAACAAACCTACTAGATCCTGTCCTCACGGTAATATTTTCACCAAGTGGTGCGGTGAAAGCCAGCGCTTCGTATAAGATGAAACAAGTAGTCGAGCCCCGATGTTGTCGTTCGAGTTAGAAGAGTCGTTGTTCGCGTTGAAGTACATCAAACCGTAATTCGCGTTCGAGTTATAGTTGCCGCCTACGTACAACACACACCAACCAGAATTCGAATAGACG
>ENA-UOOC01000195-UOOC01000195.1-human-gut-metagenome-genome-assembly--contig:-C48old-NODE-195-length-69332-cov-28.399339_pt1 | contig 69332 bp, 69 predicted proteins | sample MGYA00242469_ERZ724016 | MGnify/ENA metagenome assembly ERZ724016 | reverse complement strand
TCGGGCGCGGCGGGGGCGATGACCTTCGGCGCTGCGGGCGCGATGACCTTCGCGCCGTCCGCGGGCTTGGGCTCGGCGGGCTTTTTCGGCTTGCTGCGGGAGGCGGAGGACAGGGCAGGCTTGGGCGCTTCGTCCGGCGCCTCATAGGTGACCTTGACGCGCGCGGGCTGCGCGCCGATGCCAAGGAACCCGGACTTCGGATTGTCCAGCACTTCGACGGAGACGCTGTCGCGGTCCATGCGCAGCTGCTCCAGCGCAGCTGCGATGGCCAGATCGATTGTCTTACCGGTTGCGGTGATAAATTTTTCCATAGTTACTCCTTCGTCTGTTCTGCGTCAGACTCGGCAGCGCGTTTTCTGCCGTAGTGAGAAGGATCGTAGGCCCGGCCGCGGCAATACGGACGCTCCGGATCGCCGGAGAGCGGCTTTTTGACCTCAGACTCCGGAACGGGGTTCTTCTTGGCCTCATAGTCTCTGGCGGCCTTTTCCGCAGCTTCCTTTTCCTGCTGACGGATCTTCTTCTTGCTGACGTTGTCGGTGATGCCGTCGGGGTTCTGCTCCCGGCGCAGGGCGCGCTGGCGCTCTTTTTCCGCCTCTTCGGCGCGGCGCTTGGCTGCAAGCTCCTGCCGGACGGAGTCTTCTTCCTCATAGACCTTGCGGTAGTGCTTCGTCAGGAAATAATCCTGCACGGCGCCGAACACGGCCTGCGCGATCCAGTAGATGGAGATCGCGGCCGGCATGGAGAAGCCGATCCAGAGGGACATCAGCGGCATCATGAGCATCATGGTCATGTTGGTCTGGTTGGCCGTCTTGGCAGCCTCGGCGTCCTGTTCGCCGTCGGCGTTCGTGGCGACCTGGTTGTTCATCTTCTGGCTGATCCACATGGACGCAGCCTGCAGACCGGCCGAAACGACCGGAATGAGGAACAGGCCGATCTCGCCCCAGCCTTCGCACTCCCAGAACTTGATGGACGGGATGCCGGACAGGTCGATGCCGAGGAACTGGAAGTTCATGGCCTGCAGATTGGCGTTCGCGGTGACAGCCAGCGCCTTGAGATCGTCCATGAACTCGCCGATGTGACCGGCGGCGGCCAACTGTGCATAGTAGGCATTCTTGCCGAGGTTGACGCCGCTGGCCTGCATGAAGGCGACGATGGCGGCGGAGGTGGACTGCGGGTTGTGCATCATGTACGTGATGGGCTCACGGATGATGTAGTACAGCGGCAGCAGGATGATGAGCGGGATAAACGACCACAGGCAGCCGCCGCCCATCGAGACGCCCTCTTCCTTGTACAGCTGCTGGACAGCCAGCTGATATTTCTGCTTGTCGTCGCCGTACTTCGACTCGAGCGCCTTGACCTGCGGCGACAGGCGGGACATTTTGAGCATGCTCTTCTTGCTCTTCACCGACATCGGCAGCAGCACGAGCTTGATGATGAGGGAGAAGAGGATCAGCGCCAGGCCGTAGTTGTTCGTGAACATGTACAGCCAGTCGAGCAGATAGCCGAACGGCACGCGGATGATGTCGGACAGGCTCGCGGTGTCTTTGGTCTCCGCAGCAGCGGCTTCCGCGGCGGCAGCCGGCTCCATGCCGACGTACTGGTCGTTCGTGGAGCTGACGTTTGCGGCCGAGCAGCCGACCATGGACAGAAGCAGCACGGCGGCAAGGACCCAAACCAGGACTTTTTTCTTCATTGTTTTCCTCCAAATGTGGTGGGATGGCCACGGACAACGGGAAAAAACCACGCTGCCCTATGGCACCGGGTCAAAATAGTCTCCCTTGTAAAAGGGATTACACCGCAGCAGCCGTTTGAACGCCAGCCAGCCGCCCTTCACCGCGCCGTACTTCTCGATTGCCTCCAGGGCATACTGCGAGCAGGTCGGCGAAAACCGGCACCGGCGCGGCAGGCCCGGGGAGATATACTTCTGGTACAGGCGGATGAGCCGCAGGCATACCCGCTTCACGCCGTCTGCCCCCCGAGAAGACCGAGCTTCGCGGCAAGCGAAAGATAGGCGCGCTCCAGCGCCGCATAGTCCGCGCCGATGGCGCGGGTCCGTGCGACGACGACGATATCATATCCCCTTGCAAACTGCGCTTCGTGCAGCCGGTAGATCTCGCGCAGCTGGCGGCGCAGCCGGTTGCGGTGCACGGCATGGGCCAGCTTGGCGCTGACGGTCAGGCCGATGCGGTTCTGCCGGGAGCCGTTCTTGTGGCAGTAGAGCACGAGATAGCCGTTGGCCGCGCTCTGGCCCTTGCGGTAGAGGCGGCGGAAGATATGATTGAGCTTTAACGAGGAAGAAAACTGCATAATGCGCCCACCTTCGGGACAAGACGACGGTCTGCGTCTTTTTGCGGCTGATAAACAGATGGGGCGAACAGAACTGCTTCCATTCACCCCGAATGTATGTGTGTTGCGGTGTAGGCGCGTCCAATTACGCGGAGAGCTTTGCTCTGCCCTTGGCGCGGCGACGGGCGAGGACCTTGCGGCCGTTGGCGGTAGCCATTCTCTTTCTGAAGCCATGCACCTTGGATCTGTGACGCTTTCTGGGCTGATAGGTACGAACAGTTGCCATGGAATCTACACCTCCTGTAAAAATATGCTCAACAGCGGACGCAGGTCTGCCTCCGCCGCAGCGAGTCAAAATTTAGCTGCTCCTATGGAGCATACGAATGGTATTATAGCCGATACGTCTGCCTTTTGTCAATCGTTTTTTGCACATTCCCCGCATTTCCCGAATCTTGTGCCCGGAAACCGGAAAAAGCACAACATAGCTCCCCGTTACTTCTTCTGTGTCAGCGGCCGCGACTTCTGCTGCGCCTCCAGCAGCTCGACCAGAATGGAATTGGACAGCATGAAGCCCTTCGGCGTCAGATGCCAGCGTCCGGCGGAGAAGGCCGCATACTCCTGCGCCTGCAGGCGGATGAGGATCTCCTCGATGGGCTCGAACGGCAGGAGGAACGAGCGGGTATATTCGCCCTTCTCGATGCCGTCGACGGTCCGCAGGCGGAGCATCAGGTACTCCCCCGCGCGCTCGCGCAGCGGCACGAGCTCCGACTCCGACAGAATGACGCCCTTTTCCATGACGCCCTTGATGTATTTTTCCAGATTCGGCTCGATGGTGAACCGGCGGCCGGCAAAATCGGACGCCGCGCACGGGCCGAAGCCCAGATACTCGTCGCCGACCCAGTATTTCATATTGTGGCGGCAGATGAAGCCGTCGTGCGCGAAGTTGGAGATCTCATACTGGTGATAGCCGAACTGCTCGAGCGTCTCGACGGCGTAGAAGTACATATCGGCCTGCGCGTCGTCGTCGGGAAGGTTCGCGCAATCCTTGTAGGTCCAGAGCTTCGTGCCGGGCTCGACCTTGAGGCCGTAGCAGCTGATGTGGTCGGCCTTGAGGTCGATGACGTTGCGCAGGGTCTGCATCCACTGCTCACGCGACTGGTTCGGCAGACCGTACATGAGGTCGACCGAGATATTGTCAAAGCCCGCGCGGCGCGAGAGCGAGACGGCCTGCTGCGCCTGCCGGTAGTTGTGCGGGCGGCCGAGGGCCTTGAGCTGGGCGTCGTCGTCCGACTGCACGCCGATGGAGATGCGGTTGAAGCCCGCGCGGCGCAGCCGCATGAGCATGGGCAGCGTCACGGAGTCGGGGTTGGCCTCAAGCGAGACCTCCGCGTCGCGGCTGACGTCGAAGCGGCGGTCGATCTCGGCGAAGATCTTCGCAAGTCCGCCGGCGCCGAAGAACGAGGGCGTGCCGCCGCCAAAATAGACGGTATCGACCTCATAGCCGGCCGCGCCCTGCGCCGCCTCACGGATGTGGAGGATGACGGCATCGAGATACCGGTCCATCAGATCCCGGCTGCGCGCGCCGGGGATGGAATAGAAATCACAGTATTCGCATTTGCTCCGGCAGAACGGGATATGGACGTAGATGCCGAGGCTTTTTTTCTTGTTTTCAACGATTGGAATGAGCGCCACGGAAAACCCCTCCTACGATTCGTCGTCAAGCTTGAGGACGGCCATGAACGCCTCGGACGGCACGGCGACCGTACCGAACGTGCGCATCCGCTTTTTGCCCTCTTTCTGCTTTTCGAGCAGCTTCTTTTTGCGCGTGATGTCGCCGCCGTAGCACTTGGCGAGCACGTCCTTGCGCAGGGCCTTGATGGTCTCGCGGGCGATGACCTTGCCGCCGATGGCGGCCTGCACCGGGATCTCGAACATCTGGCGCGGGATATTGTCCTTGAGCTTCTCGCAGATCTTGCGGGCGCGGGTATAGGCGTTGTCCGCGAAGAGGATGAAGCTCAGCGCGTCGACGATCTCGCCGTTGAGCAGGATATCGAGCTTCACGAGCTTCGACGGGCGGTAGCCCTCGAGCTCGTAGTCGAGCGAGCCGTAGCCGCGCGTGCGGCTCTTGAGCGCGTCGAAGAAGTCGTAGATGATCTCGTTGAGCGGCATGGAATAGTGCAGCTCGACGCGGGTGGGGTCGAGATACTGCATGTCCTTGAACTCGCCGCGGCGGTTCTGGCACAGGTCCATGATCGCGCCGACGTATTCGGGCGGGGCGATGAGGTTCGCCTTGGCATAGGGCTCCTGCGCCTCGGCGATCTCGGCGGGATCGGGGTAGTTGAGCGGGGTATAGACGTCGAGCTGCGTGCCGTCGGTCTTGGTGATCTTGTAGACGACGTTGGGCGCGGTGGTGATGAGGTCGAGGTTATATTCCCGCTCGAGCCGCTCGAGGATGATCTCCATATGCAGAAGACCGAGGAAGCCGCAGCGGAAGCCGAAGCCCAGCGCGATGGAATTTTCCTGCGTGAAGCTCATCGACGCATCGTTGAGCTTCAGCTTTTCCAGCGCGTCGCGCAGATCGCCGTATTTGGAGCCGTCTGCCGGATACACGCCGGAGAAGACCATCGGCTGCGCCTGATGGTAGCCGGGCAGGGGCTCGGCCGCGGGGTTGTCAACACCCGTGATGGTGTCGCCCACGCGGGTGTCGGAGACGGTCTTGATGGACGCGGTCAGGTAGCCGACCTCGCCCGCGCCGAGGCTCTCGGCCGGGACCATGCCCTTCGGGTGCAGATATCCGACCTCCACGACCTTATAGACCGCACCGGAGGCCATCATGCGGATGTCCATGCCGGGCCGGACCGTGCCGTTCATGACGCGCAGATAGACGATCGCGCCGCGGTAGGAATCATACTGGCTGTCAAAGATCAGGCACTGCAGCGGTGCCTCGCGGTCGCCGGTGGGGGCGGGGACGTTGTTCACGATCATTTCCAGCACGGAATGGATGTTGATGCCGTTTTTGGCAGAGATCTCCGGCGCGTCCATGGCGGGGATGCCGATGACGTCCTCGATCTCCTTCTTGACCTCGGCGGGCCGGGCTGCGGGGAGGTCGATCTTGTTGACGACGGGCAGGACCTCCAGCCCGTTGTCGACGGCGAGATAGGTGTTGGCCAGCGTCTGGGCCTCGATGCCCTGCGACGCGTCGACGACCAGCACCGCGCCCTCACAGGCGGACAGGCTGCGCGAGACCTCATAGTTGAAGTCGACGTGGCCCGGAGTGTCGATGAGGTTCAGGACGTAGTTTTCGCCGTCGTCGGCGCGGTAGTCCAGACGGACGGCGCGGGCCTTGATGGTGATGCCGCGCTCGCGCTCAAGGTCCATGGAGTCGAGGATCTGGTCCTCCATCTCGCGCTTTTCGACCGAGTGGCATTCCTCGAGCAGGCGGTCGGCCAGCGTGGATTTGCCGTGGTCAATGTGGGCGATGATGGAAAAATTGCGGATATGCGAAAGGTCGGTCATAGCGGTTCCTCTCAATAAGCGATATTTTCAGTCGCGATGGTCTCATATTTGGTGGAGCTGGAGAAATAGGCGTCCAGGATCGGGATGCAGACGTTCGCCAGATTGCCGCCCTGCGAGCCGCGCTCGATGTAGACGGCGATGGCGATCTCCGGATCGTCCGCCGGGGCGTAGAGCACGAACGAGGCGTGGTCGGAGCCGGAGAACGAACCGGTGGAGGTGGTGCCCTGCCACTGGGCGGTGCCGGTCTTACAGGCGATGGCGATGGGGTAGTCCTTGAGATACTGCTCCGCCGTGCCGATGGAGCCGGTCATGCGCATGCCCTGATCCAGCGCGGCGAGCGCCTTTTCCGAGATCTCCAGCGTGCTGGCGACAGTGGGCGTATGCTCCTCGATCAGATCCTGATAGTCCCACGAGACGACGCGGGACAGAAGCGTCGCTTCATACCGCGTGCCCTTGTTGGCCAGGGCCGAGGTGTAGCAGGCCAGCTGCAGGGGGGTGAATTTATTCAGGCTCTGGCCGATGACGGCCTGCAGCACGTCCGCGCCGAACCAGCCGGCGTCCTCGCCCGCGTACTGCTTGTTCTTTTCCTCCGCGTTCGCGCGCGCGCCGACCGCCTCCGGCAGCTCGATGCCCGTCGACTCGCCGAGGCCGAGGGCCTTGGCCACGATGTCGAACGGGTTTTCGCCGGTCTTTTCCATATAGCTGTTGTAGGTCAGACGGCCGACCTCATAGAAGTAATAGTTGCAGGAATAGGCGATGGCCTGCATCAGGTTGATCTTGCCGTGGGTGCGGGGGTTGGCCAGCGACCAGATGTGGCACTTGGGCTGGAAGGAATCATAGTAGGTGTACAGGCCCTTGTCCTCGATGATATAGCCGGGGTCGAAGCCGCCGAGGTCGACGGCCGCGATGGACGTGACCATTTTGTAGACCGAGCCGGGCGGATAAGCCGTGAGCGCACGGTTGAACAGCGGATTCATTTCGTCTTCGCTGAGGGTTTCATAGTCCTGATTGAACGTAGAAATGTCATAGGTCGGGTAGCTCGCCATGGCGAGGATCTCGCCCGTCTTGCACGCCTGGACGACGACCGCGCCGCCCCGGGCGTCCTTGCCCTCCTTGTTCCGGCCGACGCCGTTTTCGCGCAGGTTGAGGATGACCTTCTCGAGCGACTGCTCGGCCACGGCCTGCAGGGAGATATCGATCGACAGCTCCACGTTGTTGCCGGGCACGGGCTCGGTCACGTAATAGCGGTTCAGGATCTCGCCGGTCGAGGAGACCGTCGTCTTTTTCAGGCCGCTCGAACCGTGCAGGTACTGCTCAAACGCCTGCTCCACGCCGGATTTACCGACGAGTGCATTCATGGAGTAGCCCTTTTCACGGTATTCATCGGCTTCCGCGCTCCAAATTGGACCGATGTAGCCGAGAATGTGCGCGGCGTACTTCGTGTTATATTCGCGCACCGTGCCGTTTTCGACCACGACGCCCGGCACGGCCAGCTCCATGACGGCGGCGAGGGATTCCGCGTCGACGTCCTCCGCCAGCGTGTAGTTTTCCAGGCCGACGCCCTCGATCGAGCGCAGCTCCAGCTCGTACCGGACGGCGATGATGCGGTAGACGTCCGCCTGCTTCCAGTCATCGGGGATCTTGTATTCGCTGCGCAGCCGCTTCATGAGCGTGGGCGCGGAGATATCGAGGTCATAGCCGCGGTCGGCAAGGAATTTGCGGAAATTTTCCTGCCAGGCCGAATTGTTGTCGTCCGTATATTCGTAAGGCCGGTCCGGGGTGACGGGGAAGTGCGATTCGTACTGGATCCCGAGCTCGTCGCAAAGGTCCAGCACCTTTAAGAGATTCCCGTTCGGGTCCGGGGCGTTGAAGAAGACGAAGTTGACGATGACGAGGTTATAGCTCGCGCGGTTGGAGACCAGCACGTTGCCGTTGCGGTCCAGAATATTGCCGCGCGCGGCCTCGACCGTCGACTGATAGGTCATGGAGTCGGCGTCGGCGGCGACGAGGGATTCCTCGGTGACGGCCGGCTGCGTCTTGTAAAGCCGCAGGGAGAACACGCCGATCATGGCCAGAATGATGACGATGAACACGATCATGCGGAAGCGGGAGATTCGCTGCATTTACTTGGCACCAACCTTTCGGATCGCCCAGGCTCCCAGGTAGATGAGCGGGCAGGAGAGCAGACTCAGGCCGATCTGGATGGGCAGCGTGTAGATCGTGCCGATGTAGATCGTGCCGAGATAGCATTGGAACAGGAACAGGATCGTCTGACAGACCGTCAGCGCAAGCAGGCTCATGATCAGCGCCGACAGCAGCCGCCGCACCAGATACCGGTCGCAGAGATAGCCGATCACCGCGCCGCAGATCGTCATCAGCACGATATGCAGCGCGCCGCCGCTCGCCCCGGTGAAGCACCAGACCGTGCCGCAGCACAGGCCATACAGTGCCCCGGCCTCCGCGCCGCAGAGCATCGCCACGCAGGCGATGCAGACGGGGAGGATGCTGAGCTTGACGTCAAAAAACCGGGCTCTGCCGAACACAACGGTCTGCAGAACGGTCAGCAGCAGGAAAAACGCGCCGTAGAGCGTCCACATGAGCGCATTTTTATAGGTCGCGTGCATGGCGCGCCTCCTTTCCTATCATGGGGTCATTGCAGGTCATACTGCGTGATGATGGCGATCTGCTCGAGCTTGCCGAGGTCGCACGACGGCTCGAGCGTGGCGTATTTTGCAACGCCCGTCTCGTCGAGACTGGCGTTCGTGATGTAGCCCAGCAGCAGCCCGCGCGGGTAGAGCGTCGAGCCGGTGGTGACGACCTGATCGTTGTTTTTGACGATGGCGTCGGTCAGAAGATAGTTCATGCGCAGGATCTCCGTGCCGTCCTCCAGGAACGTGCCCTGGACGACGCCGGTATAGCCGGACGAGGCGATGGAGGCCGAGATCTCCAGCGACGAATCCATGATCGTCGTGATCGTGGCCCAGTTGGCCCCGACCTTGGTCACAAGGCCGACGACCTGCCCGTTCTCCGTCACGGCGCACATGCCCTCCTCAAGCCCGGCGTTCGTGCCCTTGCCGATGGTAAAGGCGCTTTTGTAGTCGGAGGAATCCCAGGAGATGATGTAGGCGGTGAGGAACTGGTAGTCCTCATGCTCGTTCGACAGCTGCAGCAGCGCCTTGAGCCACTCGTTCTCGCGCTGCAGCTGCTCGGCGTCGCGGATGTCGGCCTGCATGGCGAGGATCTGCTTTTCCATCTCCGCGTTTTCCGCCGCCAGCGATTCGTAGCGGAACATGTAGTTATAATACCGCTCGGCCAGCCGGTCGATGGACGCGACGCCCGCGCGGATGGGCGAGAGGATCGTCCCGACCACGTTTTCCAGCGCACTCGTGTCCGTGGCGATGGCGAGCGTCACCGCCGCGCAGATGGCGACGACGAGCGCAATGATCAGGATGGTCTTGAGCCGGCCCGTCCAGAATTTCTTCTTCACGCCTCCTGCGCCTCCTTTTCCGTCAGAATGTGCACGCCGAACGCGCGCAGCATCCGGCACAGCGGGCACAGCGGCAGGCCCTTGACGGAGAAATAATCGCCCTCAAGGTGGCTGACGAACATGGCGCCGTAGCCCTGGATGCCGTAGCTGCCGGCCTTGTCCATGGGTTCGCCGGTGGCGATATAGGCGCGGATCTCTTCGTCCGTGAGCGCGCGGAACGTCACGCGGGTGACGACGGCCTCCGACTCGGTCCGCTCGCCGCGGCAGACGGACAGCACGGTCACGACCTCATGCGTCCGGCCGGAGAGAAGCCTGAGCATGTCGAACGCGTCCTGCTGCGTATGCGGCTTGCCGAGCTCGCGGCCATCGATGACGACGATGGTGTCCGCCGCGATGACGATATCGTCGGGCGCGGCCGAGGCCGCGATAGTCCGGGCCTTGAGACGGCTAACGCGCGCGACCTCCTGCTGCACAGGAAGGGCGGGATCCATCGTCTCGTCCACGTCCGCAACGCGGACGGTGAACGGCAGGCCGGTGAGCTTCATCAGCTCCTGCCGGCGGGGGGATTGGGATGCAAGGATGATCATAGAGCGTTCCTCTTTTGTTTGGGCAGCGCCGCACGCTCCGCCGAAGCGCGCAGACACGTTTGTGCGGGCTGCCTTTGGTTTATTCCACGCCGCGCGAGTAGAGCCCGCGCGTATAGCTGCCGGCGTCAAACGCCGCGCGGCCCTGATAGTCCATGAGAATTTTATCGATCTCGCCGGGGTTCTCCGTCGTGAACTGCAGCCGCAGCGCCCAAAGGCCCATGCCGCGGAACACGTCCTTTTTGTCGAGCAGATACAGCTTTTTGCCGTTCAGCAGGACATTGCGGCACGTGCCGGGGTCCTTGACAACAGGGAATTCCTCTCCTACGCGGTCGACGAGGCGGACGGTGCCGGTCTGGCAGGTGCAGGTGCCGGTGCGGTTTTTGATGACGCAGTTTTCCATCAGCATCAGCGGCAGCCGGCCGTAGATCAGCACCTCGGCCGGGACGGCCTTGGAGATATCGCGGATCTGCGGCAGCGTCAGCTCGAACGACAAAAGCTGCGAGTCGAGCCCCTGCTCGCGCAGGTAGCGCATGGCGCGGGAATTGATGATATTGAGGCCGAAATCGCCGCGGACGGCGAAGCCCGCCGCGCGCGCGATATGCAGCTGGCCGAGATTGCCCGCGAGCACCTGCCGCACGCCCATCTCGTAGACCGTGTGCAGCTGCCGCACGAGCGGCACGAGCTCACAGCTCCAGATCACGCGCGGCAGGATGGCCGCGAGCTGCGTGTCGACGCCGACACGCTGCACGAGATCGGGATTCGCCGCCAGCTCCGACAGGGGCACATACAAAACCGTCGGCTTCATCGAGAGCATCCGGGAGGTGATCTGCTCGGCGGTGCGGACCGCGATGGTCAGCTGCGGCTCGCCGGAAATGCCGTCGTAGCGCGGCGGCTCATTGTAGGCGTTCAGCCGCGGCATGGCGACGCGGCCGCGCCGGGCCGTCAGCTCCGCGATGACGTCGCGGCGCATGGCGTTGATGGCCGAGGCCGGGAGCATCAGATCGGGGCCCAGCACCGTCCGCACGCCGGTACAGACGTACGGCGTGCCGCCGGTCTTTTTGAGCTGCTGCTCGAGATCCTGCTGCGTGAGCGAGCGGTAGACCGCTGGCTCCGGCACGGGGCCGGTGGTCTTGCAGACGTTGCCGTCCGAGTCCTCCACGGCGAGCTGCGCCGGGCGGCCGGACTGGAGGATCGCATAAAATTTCACGCCGATGCGCTGTGCCTCGCCCTGCTCATAGGTTGCGCGGGCGGAGGCGAAGAGGGACGAGGTATCCTCGCCCTCCTGCCGGCGGCCGAACATGTCCGCGCCGGTCCGGCCCTGGAAATACCCGTCGGTAAAGCCCTGCCGGGAGAAGGCGGATTCAAGCTCCTGCAGATCGCCCTGCGTCAGCTGCCCGCCGTTCAAGACTGTGCGGTAGGCCCGGGTGACGATGGCGACGTACTCCGGCCGCTTCATGCGGCCTTCAATTTTGAGCGAGGCCACGCCCATGCGGCGCAGCTCGTCCAGTTCGCCGACGAGACAGTTATCCTTGAGGCTCAGGGGGTAGCGGGTCGATTCAAACCGGCCGTAGCCGTAGGGCAGGCGGCAGGGCTGGGCGCACTGGCCGCGGTTGCCGGAGCGCCGGCCGATGACGGACGAGAGATAGCACTGCCCGGAATAGCACATGCACAGCGCGCCGTGGACAAAAACCTCGATCTCGACCGGGCTTTTTTTGCAGATATACGCGATCTCCGACGCCGGAAGCTCCCGCGAGAGGACCACCCGGCTGCAGCCGAGGGCCGCCGCCTCCAGAACGCCCTCGAGCGAGTGGATGCTCATCTGCGTGGACGCGTGCACCGGCACGTCGGGCGCGATCTCTTTGCACAGCGACACTACGCCCAGGTCCTGCACGATGAACGCGTCGACGCCGAAGGCCGCCGCCATGCGGATCAGATCCGCCGCGCGCTGCATCTCGCGGTCGAGCACGAGCGTATTGAGCGTCAGATGGACCTTGACGCCGCGCACATGGCAGTAGACGATGGCCTCCTGCAGGTCGGCGGCGGAAAAATTGCGGGCATTCATGCGGGCGTTGAAGGTCCCCGCGCCCAGATATACAGCGTCAGCGCCGTTGCAGACGGCGGCGCGCAGCGCCTCCATCGAACCGGCGGGAGCAAGTAATTCCATAGTGATCTTCCTTTATCTGTAGCGTCGGAATGACGGCATAAAATTCCGAATACATTGTATCACACCTGAACACAACAGAAAAGTGCAATCGGGCAAAAATTTGTTTCCGGGCTGTAAACTTTTTACGCCGCAGCCGCCCCGGCGCGAAAAAAGGAGCGCTGCACTGGCAGCGCTCCTTGCTTTTGGTGAGATTTACAGATGGATGGCAGTGCCGGTCTTGCCCTCGATGCCGTCCTTGGCCTTCTCCAGCAGGGTGATGAGGGAGGTGCGGCCGGGCTTGGACTCGGCGAACTTCACAGCGGCCTCGACCTTCGGCAGCATGGAGCCGGGCGCGAACTGGCCCTCGGCCATGTACTTGCGGGCCTCGTCCGGGGTCAGCTCGTCCAGGTTCTTCTGGTCGGGCTTGCCGAAGTTGATGGCGACCTTCTCAACGGCGGTCAGGATGATGAGCATGTCGGCGTCGAGCTGCTCGGCCATGCACTCGGAAGCGAAGTCCTTGTCGATGACGGCGGGCACGCCCTTGAGATGATACTTGTCTTCCCAGACGACCGGGATACCGCCGCCGCCGGCAGCGATGACGGCGTGCTTGGCGTTCATGAGCGCCTTGACGGTCGCGATCTCCACGATCTCCTTGGGACGCGGGCTCGCAACGACCTGACGCCAGCCGCGGCCGGCGTCTTCGGCGACGTCGATGCCCTTCTCGGCGGCGAGCTTCTTGGCCTCTTCCTCGGTCATGAAGGCGCCGATGGGCTTGGTCGGGTGCTGGAACGCGGGGTCAGCCGGATCGACGGCGACCTGCGTCAGGACGGTCGCGCAGTGGATGCCGAGACCGCGGCGGTCGAGCTCTTCGCCGATCATGTTCTGCAGATCGTAGCCGATGTAGCCCTGGCTCATGGCCACGCACATGGAAAGCGGCATGATGTCGCTCTTGGCCTGCTGCTTGTGGTAGGCCGCGAACGCGTTCTGAATCATGCCGACCTGCGGGCCGTTGCCGTGGGCGATGACGACCTCATGGCCGTCCTCGATCAGGTCTGCGATGGCGCTGGCCGTCGTCTTGACGGCGTGCATCTGCTCTTCGAGATTCTTGCCCAGAGCATTGCCGCCCAGGGCGATGACGATTCTTTTTCCCATTTCCAAATTCCTCTTTGAACTGCATATGGCAGGAGCCGCGCTCCTGCCATATGGTGTTTGTGTTTGATTTTTCCGGTTTTTAAGCTTAGAACATCTTGCGCTTGTTGTCAGCGGCGTCGAGCTCCATCAGGGCCTTGACCGGATCCTTGACCTGCGCCAGGAAGATCATAGCGGCAATGATGTACGGCTTGTAGGAAGCCTGCTTGTACAGAGGCACGAGATAGCGGTCGAACACGGAGTTGTCGACTTCGCCTTCGGGGCAGCTGAGGCCGGAGATATCGGCGGGCAGGCAGTGCAGGTACAGAGCCTTGCCGTCCTTCGTCAGCTTCATCATCTCTTCGGAGCAGGTCCAGTCCTTGTGCTCGGCGTTCTGCGCCAGCAGTTCCTTCTCGAGCTCGTCGATGCCCTTCTGGTCGCCCTTCACGTACAGCTCGGAGCGCTTTTCCATTGCCTTGAACGGAGCCCAGGACTTCGGATAGACGATATCGGCGTCCTTGAAGGCCTCAGCCATGGAGTTGGTCTTGTGGAACTTGGAGCCGTACTTCTCGCAGTTCCGACGGGCGATCTCTTCGACCTCGGGGAAGACGTCGTATCCTTCCGGATGGGCCAGGGTGACGTCCATGCCGAAGCGGGTGAACAGGCCGATGACGCCCTGCGGGACGGACAGCGGCTTGCCGTAGCTGGGGGAGTAAGCCCAGGTCATGGCGACCTTCTTGCCCTTCAGGTTCTCCACGCCGCCGAAGTAGTGGATGACGTGCAGCATATCGGCCATGCACTGCGTCGGATGGTCGACGTCGCACTGCAGGTTGACCAGCGTCGGGCGCTGCTCGAGAATGCCGTCACGGTAGCCCTCTTCCAGAGCGTCCATGAAGGTCTTCTGATACTCGTGGCCCTGGTGGATGTACATGTCGTCGCGGATGCCGATGACGTCAGCCATGAAGGAGACCATGTTGGCAGTCTCACGGACGGTCTCGCCGTGGGCGATCTGAGACTTCTTCTCGTCGAGGACCTGCTCCTCGAGGCCGAGGAAGTTGCAGGCGGAAGCGAAGGAGAAGCGGGTACGGGTGGAGTTGTCGCGGAACAGGGAGATGCCGAGACCGGAGTTGAAGATCTTCGTGGACTTGTTGCGCTCGCGCAGATCACGCAGGGCGTCGGCTACGGTAAAGACAGCGTCGATCTCGTCGTCGGTCTTGTCCCAGGTCCAGTAGAAGTCGGTCTTATACATGTTGTTGATGTGGAGTTTCTCAAGATGTCTTGCCAGTTCAACAGTTTTGCTCATGTTCTTTCTCCTTATTTTTTTCAAACATTTTAAACGCAGCGGGAGGCATGGGCCCGCGTGGGGCGCATGCCTGCCATGCCGCAAAGCTTACTTGATGTCGTTGCCGGTGAGTTCCTGACGGAAGGAGGTGGCGGAGCCGTCCTTGTTCTCGGGCTTGTAGAGCATGGGAACAGCGGCGTACAGCGCAGCGCAGACGACGAGGTCCTGCTTCCAGGTGATCTCGTTGGGCGCGTGAGCCTGAGACTCGGCGCCGGGGCCGAAGCCGACGCACGGGATGCCGTAGCGGCCCTGGATGGAAACGCCGTTGGTGGAGAAGGTCCACTTGTCGGTCAGCGGGCGGCCTTCGCGCTTTTCTCTGGCAGTCTCGTCAGCCCACAGTCTGGTGTCGCCCCACAGTGCGTGGTGCGCGTCGACCAGTGCCTGGACGTGCGGAGCGGAAGCCTTGTTGATCCAGGTCGGGAAGAAGCACTCGGTCTCGTAGACGTGGCCGGTCCACGCGGGACGGTCATACATGTACATGGAGACCTTGACGTCCTTGGCGTACTTCTTGCAGGCGGGCAGATCCTCGATCTCCTTCAGGCAGGACTGATAGGTCTCGCCGGCCGTCATGCGGCGGTCGATGGAGATGGAGCAGGAGTCGGCAACTGCGCAGCGGGACGGGGAGGTATAGAAGATCTGGCTGGTGGTGCAGGTGCCGCGGCCGAGGAAGCGGGCGTCTTCGTAGTGCTCGGGGTTGTACTTCGGGTCGAGCATCTTGACAAGGCCCTTGATCTCCTTGTCGTCGCCGGCGTCGTTCTCGTTGAGATCGCGGACGTTCAGGATGACCTCCGCCATCTTGTGGATCGCGTTGTCGCCGCGCTCCGGCGCGGAGCCGTGGCAGGAAACGCCGTGCATGTCGACGCGGATCTCCATACGGCCGCGATGGCCGCGATAGATGCCGCCGTCGGTCGGCTCGGTGGAGATGACGAACTCGACCTTGTTTCTGGCGTCTTCCGGGCCGCCAAAGTATTCATTGACGATGGACTGCCAGCACATGCCGTCGCAGTCTTCTTCCTGGACGGAGCCGACGACCATGATCTTGTAGCCATCGGGGATGAGGCCGAGATCCTTCATGATCTTGGCGCCGTAAGTCGCGGAAGCCATGCCGCCTTCCTGGTCGGAGCCGCCGCGGCCGTAGATGATATCGTCCGTCTCATAGCCTTCGTAGGGATCGGCGGTCCAGTTTTCCCGGTTGCCGATGCCGACGGTATCGATGTGGGAGTCGATGGCGATGATCTTGTCGCCCGTGCCCATCCAGCCGATGACGTTGCCGAGCTTGTCGAATTCGACCTTGTCATAGCCCAGCTTTTCCATCTCGGCGGCAATGCGCTTCACAACGCCCTCTTCCTCGCAGGATTCCGACGGAATTGCGATCATGTCGCGGAGGAACTTCACCATATCAGCCTTGTAGCCTTCCGCTGCCTTCTTGATTGCATCATAGTTCATAAACGCAGGGTACCTCCCAATTTAAATTCTTTCTTTAACTTTTACGTCTGCCGTGCAGACCGCTTCTGATACCACTATACCACATGAGAGGCAGATGTCAAACAAAATTTTTGATAACCTAAAATTTTTTATGGTCTTAAAGGTTTCTCCCCTTCCCGCGGCAGATCCGGCGGCTTTTTTCCTTGCAAACGCAGCCGGAGTGTGATAGAATAAATTAGTTTTCACATTAAAAATAAGAATTGACAGGAGGCGGAGGCATGCCCATCCCGGAACGCCCGCAGGCGCTGCAGCGCCAGTCGGCAAAAAGTGTTGTTTATCAGACGGTCTGCGACTGGATCATCACCGGCGTCATGAAGCCCGGCGAGAAGATCCTGGATTCGGAGCTGGCCTCCTACTTCAACGTCAGCCGCACGCCCGTGCGGGAGGCGCTCCAGCTGCTGCAGAACCAGAAGCTGGTCTGCGTGATCCCCGGCCGCACGACCGTGGTCGCGGATCTCGATGTGGAGGACTTCGAAAAATGCTACCGGCCGCTGGCGGAGATCGACGCGCTGGCCGCGGAGCTCGCCTGCCGGAATCTGACCGACGCCATGCTCGAGGAGCTGGCGCAGGAGCTGCAGGCCTCTGCCGAGGCCAACATCAAGGGCGACACCGCCGCGATCATCACCCACGACACCCGCTTCCACGAGCTGATCATCGACGCGGCGGACAACGAATACATCGCGGAGATCTCGCACATGCTGGTCCTGCATATCCAGCGCATCCGCTATCATTTCTTCCACCTGCCGACCATGCGGCGCATCTCCGCCTCCCAGCACCGGGGGATCCTGGACGCCCTGCGGGAAAGGGACGCGCAGCGGGCCAAGACGCTTATGCGCGAGCACTGGCTCACGTCGATGAACGGCAGTCTCAAGGATACGATGGAAAGCCTGCGGCAGGCCAAGGCCTCCGGCCCGGACGAAACGGAATCTTAAATATGTAGAGCGCCGAAGCGAAAAAACGCTTCGGCGCTCTGTGTTTTTCACCAAATTTCAGGGTTGATTTTTTTGTAAAACATAGAATTCGCAGCCGCGGGCGCGGTCGTATCTTGACAAAAAAACGCGGCTGTTCTATGCTTGCATTATGCAATATATCGCACATTGCACATCGCTGATTGACACGCATGAATATATCGGAAGAAAGGATGGATGCAGCATGTACACCAACGAACAGCTGATCGAATTTTGCCAGGAGGCCGTCCGGATCCCCAGCTATTCCGGCCAGGAGAAGGGCGTCGCGGAATTCATGAAGCGCAAGATGGAAGAGTACGGCTTTGATGAGGTCATCATCGACAAATACGGCAGCGTGCTCGGCACCATCAACGGCAAACGCCCCGGCAAGACGATCCTGATGGACGGCCACATCGACACCGTCGACGTGATCGACGCGCCGCAGTGGAAGCACGACCCGTTCGGCGGCGAGATCGTCGACGGCAGGATCTACGGCCGCGGCACCTCCGACATGAAGGGCAGCGACTGCGCCATGATCACGGCAGCCGCCCGCTACGCGGAAAAGACCGGCAAGGACTTCGCCGGCAAGATCTGCGTCTCCTGCACCGTCCATGAGGAATGCTTCGAGGGCGTCTCCTCCCGCGAGATCACGCGGCTGGCAAAGCCCGATTTCGTCATCATCGGCGAGGCCACGACCACCACGGTCAAGCGCGGCCAGCGCGGCCGGGCAGAGGTCGTCGTCGAGACTGAGGGCGTCAGCTGCCACTCCTCCAACCCCGAGAAGGGCGTCAACGCCGTCTATGAAATGATGGCTGTCATTGAGGAGATCCGCAAGATCGTCCCGAACGAGCATCCGCTGCTCGGCAAGGGCATTCTGGAGCTCACCGACATCATTTCCAAGCCGTATCCCGGCGCATCCGTCGTTCCGTCGCTGTGCCGCGCGACCTTTGACCGCCGCACGCTCGTCGGCGAGGACGAGGGCGTCATCCTCGGCCAGGTCAACGAAGCCATCGCCCGCGCGCAGGAAAAGCATCCCGGCCTCAAGGCCCGCTGCTATCTGGCCGAGGGCGAGGAGAAGTGCTGGACCGGCGAGACGATCCGTGCCAAGCGCTATTTCCCGGCCTGGGTCGTGGACGAGGACAGCGAGCTCGTCCAGGGCGCGATGAAGGGTCTGAAAGACGCCGGCATCGAGGCCAAGCTCTCCCATTTCGCATTCTGCACCAACGGCAGCAGCTTCTGCGGCGAAGCGGGCATCCCCTGCATCGGCTACGGCCCGTCGCTCGAAAGTCTTGCACACGTCCGCGACGAATACATCGAGATCGATCAGCTGACCAAGGCCTGCAAGGGCTTTGAATGCATCCTCGCGCAGCTGACCAAATAAGATGCTTCGCCCGGGCTGGCAATAGAAAGAGAAACGCAAAAAAAGAACAGGAAACAGAAAAAGGAGAGACAAATATGGCTGAGTTTTTAACTGGATTTAGCAACATCCTCTGGGGCGCACCCGTACTGATCCTTCTGGGCATTGTCGGTCTGCTGTACGGCATCCGCACAAAGTTCTTCCAGATCCGCAAAATGGGATATATTCTGAAAAACACTGCCGGTGAAATGTTCAAAAAGGGCGGCGGTGCTTCTGGTAACAAGGGCACGCTCACTCCGCTGCAGGCCGTCTGCTCCGCGCTGGCCGGCTGTGTCGGCACCGCAAATATTGCGGGCGTCGCGACGGCGATGGTCATCGGCGGCCCGGGCGCTGTGTTCTGGATGTGGGTCATCGCCCTGCTCGGCATGATGACCAAGTGCGTCGAGGTCACCCTCGGCCAGTACTACCGCATCCAGGGTAAAGACGGGGTCTACTACGGCGGCCCGATGTACTACATCGAGCGCGGCATGGGTAAGAAGTGGAAGCCGCTGGCGATCTTCTTCGCCGTTACCATCATCCTCGGCGGTCTCGGCACTGCAGCCTTTGCGCAGCCCTATACCATGTCTACTGCGCTGGAGCGCACCTTCCATATCCCCGCCTGGGTCGTGACAGTCGCCGCCGCTGCCATCTGCGGCATCGTCCTGATCGGCGGCGTCAAGGGCATCGGCAAGTTCTGCGAAAAGATCACCCCGGCCATGTGCCTGATCTATGTTGTCGGCGCACTCGGCGTCATCATCGTCAACATCCGCTTCGTCCCGCAGGCCTTCGCCGCGATCTTCAAATATGCGTTCGCTCCGATGCCCGCCATCGGCGGTCTGGCCGGTTCGACGCTTGCGCTGGCTCTGCGTCAGGGCGCGGCCCGCGGCACATTCTCCAACGAGGCCGGCTGCGGCTCCTCCCCCATCACCCACGCAACTGCCATCACCGACCATCCGTTCAAGGAAGGCATGTACGGCTCGTTCGAGGTCTTTGTCGACACCATTATCGTCTGCACCATGACCTCCCTTGCCATCATGTGCTCCGGCAGCGACATCTGGGCCTCCGGTGTCAAGGCAGAAGCTCTTACCATGTCGGCCTTTGATGCGACCTACGGCACCACGATCGGCAATCTGCTGGTCACCATTCCGCTGGCCCTGTTCGCCTTCTCCACGATGGTCGGCTGGGAGATCAACTACGAATCTGCTTTCTTCTACATTTTCCCGAAGATGGAAACCTCCAAGGTCTTCAAGCTCATCATCCGTGTGATCTGGCTCGTGCCCGCCTTCATCGCGCTCGGCAATACGCCGGATCTGATCTGGACCGTTGTCGATATCGCCTCCGGTCTGTGGTGCATCCCGAATGCGATCGCACTGATCGCGCTTTCCGGCGTGTTCATGAAGATCTATCACGACTACAACGACAAATACATTCTCAAGACCAAGCCGGTTTCCGAGCCGCTGCCCTACATCGGCAAGGACTGATCTCCGCGCATGTCCGGGGAGCGCTGCAAGGCGCTCCCCGTGTGCTTGGCCTGACGCGCGACAAATTTTTTGTTAGCCTAAAAATATTTTTGAAAATTCCTTGCAATCTGCTTCTGATACTGGTATGATGAACTTAGCGTCAGCTGACAAGGGCCCACATGGTTTTCCCGGGCCTGAACAGCCGCCGGCGTCGTTATCCTCGTTGATGGGCGACAGCCCATCTGCCTCGTCTGCCTTGCCAGCCGCCGTCCATGCTCCGGGAAAACTCGAAGACCCGCCGGGCGTTCTGGCACGTTTTTCGCAAGGCAGAGGACGCAGGCTTGCTGACGCAAGTCAAGGACAATAACGCAGCGAAAGGCGGGTCAGAACGTTCTGCGGGCATGTGTGTCCTTGTCAGCTGACGCTAGTATCAGACTCTACTCGGTGATAACATCTGGAGGTGATAGCAGATTGGACGCGAAATTACTGGACCTGCTGGAGCAGATCGCAAAGGCGATCGCAGCACAATTCGGCAGCAACTGCGAAGTGGTGATCCACGAGCTTTCCGGCAAAAGCGCCTATTCCTCGATCGTCGCGATCGAAAACGGGCATGTGACCGGCCGCAAGGTGGGCGACGGGCCCTCCCATGTGGTGCTGGAGCAGCTGGGGCACGAGGATGACAGCGCAAAGGATCAGCTTGCGTATCTGACGCGCACAAAGGACGGAAAGATCCTGAAATCCTCCTCTGTGTATATCCGTGACGAGTCCGGAAAGGTCTCGGGGATCCTGGGGATCAACTATGACATTTCCATGATGCAGCTGTTTGAAAACTCCCTGCACGACTTCATCTCGGCCGATCAGCACGCGAGCCGCGAGCCCGAGCGCATCACCCTCAACGTGGCCGATCTGCTCGACGACCTCATCCGGCAGGCGGACGAACTGGTTGGAAAACCGGTCGCGCTGATGACCAAAGACGACAAGGTCAAGGCCATCCGCTATCTCAGTAATTCCGGCGCTCTTCTGATTACCAAATCCGGCGATAAAATAGCGAAGCATTTCGGCATATCCAAGTACACTCTCTATTCATACCTAGATAACAGTAAAACAGGAGGAACAAACGAACTATGAGCAAGATCGATCTCACCATCCACAAGGAAGGCCTGGCGCATAACATCCAGAAGGCCAAGGAAAACAACATCATCATCCCGACCATCGCGCAGATGCAGAACCCGGACCTGATCCCGGAGAAGATCAAGGAAAAGCTGACGCACACCGGCCTGTGGGACGTTGACCCGGTCAACCTGTTCCGTATCAGCTGGCACAACGAAGCCAAGGAGTCCGGCGGTCTGTACCAGAAGACCCCGAACTACGTCGAGATCCCGTCCTCCGTTTCCGGCGTTCCGTGCCGCATCCTGGCCATGTCCGGCAAGTGGTTCCCGACCGGCTGCCATAAGGTCGGCGCTTCCTTCGGCTGCCTGGCCCCGCGTCTCGTGACCGGCCAGTTCGACGCGACCTATCATCACGCTGTATGGCCCTCCACCGGCAACTACTGCCGCGGCGGCGCGTTCAACTCCAAGCTGCTGGCCTGCGACTCCGTCGCCATCCTGCCGCAGGATATGTCCAAGGAACGCTTTGACTGGCTGAAGACCATCGCCGGCCAGATCATCGCCACCCCGGGCTGCGAGTCCAACGTCAAGGAGATCTTCGACAAGACCTGGGAGCTCAAGCAGGATCCCAGCATGATGATCTTCAACCAGTTCGCCGAGATGGGCAACCCCCTGTGGCACTACAATGTCACCGGCTACGCTCTGAGCGATCTGTTTGAGAACGTGAAGAAGCCCGGCCAGAGACTCGCCGGCGCCTGCTTCACCTCCGGTTCCGCCGGCACGATGTCCGCGGGCGACCTGCTGAAGGAGCGCTATCCGGGCCTCAAGCTGGCTGTCGGCGAAGCGCTGCAGTGCCCGACCATCCTGGATAACGGCTTCGGCGGCCACCGCATCGAAGGCATCGGCGACAAGCACATCCCCTGGGTCCATAACGTCAAGAACACCGACATGGTCATCGACATCGACGATGAAGATTCCCAGAGACTGCTCCGCCTGTTCAACTGCAAGGAAGGCCAGGATTACCTGAAGTCCCTCGGCCTGTCTGACGAGCAGATCGAGAAGTTCACGTGGATGGGCATTTCCGGCATCGCAAACGTTCTTTGCTGCATCAAGTTTGCCAAGTACTATGAGCTGACCGAGAACGACGTTGTCGTCACCGTCCTGACCGACTCCGCTGTCATGTACAAGTCCCGTGTTGAGGAGCTCAACGAGATGTACGGTGCCTACTCCGCACAGGCTGCCGAGCTGGACCACAACCTGCACATCCTGAACCTCAAGACCGACAACATGATGGAGCTGACGTATCCGGAGCGCAAGCGCGTCCACAACCTGAAGTATTACACCTGGGTCGAGCAGCAGGGCATGACCGTCGAAGACCTGAACGCCCAGTGGTACGACACCAAGAACACCTGGGACGCCGTTCACGCCCAGGCCAAGGAGCTCGACGAGCTCATCAATGCCTTCAACGACGAAGTCGGCCTGCTCAAGGCGCTTTGATCCATATCATCCAACCAACATCTGCGGGGGTGGGGTTCGCCCCATCCCCGCATCTTTTTGAAAATAGGAGAAAATTATGCTGAAAAACGTCAAATGTGCGCGCTGCGTGCGCTGCGGCAAGGAATATGAGGCGGTGCCGAACCTGACCAACTGCTCCTGCGGTGGGATTCTGGATATCGTTTACGATTACGACTACATCAAGGCGCATCTCACCAAGGAGACGCTCAAAAACCGCGTGAACCCCACCATGTGGCGCTACCGCGAGCTGCTGCCCGTCGAGGAGACCACACCCGACACGCCGCTGCGCGTGGGCTGGAGCCCGCTGTACGAGGAGCCGAAGCTCGCCGAGCAGCTGGGTCTTGGTCGTCTGTGGGTCAAGGACGACGGCATCAACCCCACCGCTTCCCTGAAAGACCGCGCCTCCGCCATGGCCGTCGCCAAGGCGCATGAGGCGGGCGCGAAGATCATCGCCTGCTCGTCCACGGGCAACGCCGCGTCCTCCCTGGCCGGCAACGCCGCTGCCGCGGGCTTCAAGACCTACATCTTCGTCCCCGAGCGCGCCCCGAAGGGCAAGGTCGCGCAGCTGATGATCTTCGGCGCGAACGTCATCTCTGTCAAGGGCAACTACGAAGAGACCTTCAAGATGTCTGCCGAGGCCATCGAAAAGTGGGGCTGGTACAACCGCAACGCGGCCATCAACCCGTACCTCTCCGAGGGCAAGAAGACCGTCTCGCTCGAGATCGCCGAGCAGCTGAACTGGGAAATGCCCGATTATCTGGCCATCTCCGTCGGCGACGGCTGCACGATCGCGGGCGTGTGGAAGGGCCTGAAGGACCTGTACGCCATCGGCTTCATCGACAAGCTGCCGCGGCTCATCTCCGCCCAGTCCACCGGCTGCTACCCCATCAACCGCGCCATCCAGGAGAACAAGCCCTGGGAGCCGATGGAGGAGAACACCATCGCCGACTCCATCTCCGTCGGCGTGCCGCGCAACGCCGATAAGGCCCTCATGGCCATCCGCGAGTCCAACGGCCTTGCCATCAACGTCACCGACGAGGAGATCCTGGCCGCGCAGAAGCTGCTTGGCCGCACCTGCGGCGTCTTCGGCGAGCCCGCCGGCGTCACCGGCACGGCTGCCGTCAAGAAGGCCTGCGAGCTTGGCCTCATCGAAAAAGGCGCGACGGTCGTCTCCGTCGTGACCGGCAACGGCCTGAAGGACGTGGCCAACGCCATCAAGTCCGCCGGCGAGCCCATCAACATCAAACCCGACCTCGACCTCATGGTCGAAGAATTCGCCAAACGAGGCGTCACGGTCGAATAAGCGAAGCAAACAAAAAAGCCGTCCGGATATCCGGACGGCTTTTTTGCGTTTTGTCACGCGATATCATACTGGCTTTTATAGATTTCGTAATAGAAGCCTTTTTTGGCCAGAAGGGCGGGGTGGGTGCCTTGTTCGACGATGCGGCCGTCGCGGAGGACGAGGATGAGGTCCGCGTCCACGATCGTGGACAGGCGATGGGCGATGATGAAGCAGGTCCGGCCGCGCATGAGGCGGTCCATCGCCTTCTGGATGAGCAGCTCCGTGCGCGTGTCGACGTTGGACGTCGCCTCGTCGAGGATCAGCAGTTCCCGCTGCGCGAGCAGCGCCCGCGCAATGGTCAGCAGCTGCTTCTGGCCGGAGGAGATGGACGAGGTATCGCTGCCGATGACGGTGTCGTAGCCCTGCGGAAGCGTGCGGATGAAATGATCGCAGTACGCCTCGTCGCAGGCGCGGATGATCTCCTCCCGCGTTGCGTCCGGCTTGCCGAAGGCGACGTTTTCCGCGATCGTGCCGCCAAACAGCCACGTGTCCTGCAGCACCATGCCGAAGCGGCTGCGCGTGGAGGCGCGGGAATAGTCCGCGACGTCATGGCCGCTCAGCAGAATGCTGCCGGAATCGACATCGTAGAAGCGCATGAGCAGGTTCACGATCGTGGTCTTGCCCGCGCCGGTGGGTCCGACGATGGCGACATGCTGGCCCTTTTCCACGTGCAGGTTCAGATCCCGGATGAGCTCGGTATCCGGCTCGTAGGAGAAATCCACGTGGCGGAAGTCCACACTGCCGTCGCCGCCGGCCGGCAGGTCCTGCTCGATCGGCGCTTCCTCCGGCAGCTCCAGCAGGTCGACGACGCGCTGGGCAGCGGCCTTGGCCTGCTGCAGGGTGCTCAGACCGTTGGAGATCTGCTCGAGCGGCTCGGAAAACTGCCGCGCGAACAGCACGAGCGTCACAATGACACCCACTGGCACGCCCTGCCGCACGATGAGCCAGCCGCCAAGCAGGTTGATGGCGATATAGGCCAGAGAATTGGACGCGGCGATGACCGGCTGGACGATGGCGGACAGATAGGTCGCCTTCGCCTCGGACACGCGGCGCGCGTCGTTGATCCTGGCATGGCGTTCGGCGCAGTGCTCTTCGAGATTATAGGCCTTTGTCGTCGCGTAGTTCGTGTAGGCCTCCTCCACGACGGAATACAGCTCGCCGGACTGCTTGAACATCTGGTGGAAATACGTTTCCGACCGGCCCGCGATCTTCGCCGACAGCCAGATGGAGATCGGCATGAACGCGATCACGGCCAGCGAAAGCTGCCAGTTCTGCAGAAACATCACGACCGCGATGGCCAGGATCTGCAAAAAGCCGCCTGTAATGGTGTCGAGCACGGTATGCAGGGAGTTGCCAATGCGGGACACGTCCTCCGTCATGCGCGAGAGAATGTCGCCGACGGGCGTGTGATCGACAAAGCTGACGGGCAGGCGCTGGATCTTGTCGGAGATCTGGATGCGCAGATTGCAGGTAAAATACCGGCTGACGGCGCGATTGAGCAGCTGCATCTTGCCGTAGCTGACGGCCGCGCGCAGGAGATACACGCCGAGCAGCGCCAGCAGCCCCGGCGCGAGCTGCGCCAGCACGGACGCGCCCGTCTCCGGCGCGTCGAAATAGTCAATTAAGATTTGCACCAGCGCGCCCATCTGCGTCGGGATGACGAGCGCGCACACGACGAGCACCAGGCTCATGACCACGCCGAGCGCGAGCTGCCAGCGGATGGACCTTGCGCCCTTCAGCAGCTGGATGAGCGCGTCGGCGGAAACGTGGGTCTTCTGTTCCTGCTTCACTTCGCGTCACCTCCTGTCTGCGAGGCGTAGATCTCCTGATAGATCTTACAGCGGGACAAGAGCTCCGCGTGCACGCCGTCGTCGACCAGCCGCCCGCGGTCCATGACGAAAATATGATCCGCGTTCATGGCCGAGGTGATGCGCTGGGTGATGACGATCTGGGTCTTGCCCTGAATTTTCTCATTGAGGCTCCGGCGCAGGTTCGCTTCCGTCAGGAAGTCGAGCGCGGAGAAGCTGTCGTCAAAGACGTAGATGGGCGCGTCCTTTAAGATGGCGCGCGCGATGCACAGCCTCTGCTTCTGCCCGCCGGAGAGATTCTTGCCGGACTGCTGCAGCGGATGCTCCAGCCGCTCGGGCAGGGAACTCAGGAAGGGCGTGAGCTGCGCGATGTCGGCGGCTTCGAGGATCTCCGCCTCCGCCGCGCCGGGGCGGCCCATCTCGATGTTGTGCCGGATGGTGCCGGAATAGACGGCAGTCTTCTGCAGGACGCAGCTGATGTTTTTACGGATGACGCCGCGGTCGATCCGGGACGCCTGTACGCCGTCGAAGAGGATCTGCCCCTCGGTCGGCAGGCGGAAGGACAGCAGCAGCTGCACGAGCGTACTTTTGCCGCTGCCCGTGCCGCCGATGACGGCGATCTTCTGCCCCGGCAGGATGTGCATGCTGACGTCCTGCACGGCGGCCTCCGACGCGCCCTCATAGCGGAAGGTCACATGGTCGAAGGCGATCTCGCCGCCGAAGGTATGCTCCGCGCCCTTGGCGGTCTCCTGCATGCCTGTGGCCTGGAAGATCTCGCCGATGCGGCCGGCCGCGACTCTGGCGTGCGGCAGCATGACGATGGCAAAGCCGCCCATCAGCACGCCGTTGGCCACGAGCGCGAGATACTGGATGATGGCGAAGATATCGCCGCCGGAGATGGCGTGGCTGCCCGTCTCCATGCGCCAGCCGCCGAGCCACAAGATCGCCACGCCCGCAAGATTCACCAGCAGCACGGCTGCCGGGCTCAGAAGGCCCATCTGCACGTTGGCGTTGATGATGTTCTCGGCCATGACGTGGGTGGCGTCGGCGATCTTCTGCTGCAGGCTCGCTTCCTTATTGAATGCGCGGATGACGCGGATGCCGTGCAGCCGCTCGCGCATGACGTCGTTCTGGATGTCGATGTACTTGTCGGAGGTCTCATGCAGGGGCCCGATGCGCTTGCTGATGGGCCGGACGATCAGGAAGATCGCCGGGACGAACAGCAGCAGGATCAGGCTCATCGTCACGTCCTTGCGCAGTGCAAGGATGACGCCGCCGAAAAACAGCACGGGGATCGTGATGAGACTGCCGGAGATCATCGACGCGACCCACGAGACCGTGCCAATGTCGTAGGTCGACCGGGACAGCAGCGCAGCCGCACCGATGGCGTTGAACTCCTCGAACGTCATATTGTTGACGAGGGAAAACACGTCCGTGCGCAGATCGGCGTTGAAGCCCGCGACCACGTCGCAGCTGATCTTCCGCCCCGCCAGCAGCGCGGCCAGGCCCGCCGCCGCGACGGCCAGCATCCACACGCAGCAGCGCACGATATACGCAAAGTCCGACTGCCGGACGCCGTGATTCAGAATGTCGTTCATGATCGTCGGCAGCAGCAGATCACACACGGTCGCAAAGGCGACCAGCACCATTGCCAGAGCCGTCTGCCGGCGGTACGGCCGCAGATAGGGCAGGATATATTTCATACCGACCGCCTCCTTTCGGTTTTGGCGCGCAAAGCGCGTGAATATTACTATAGCATGGAAAACAAATGTTTGCAAGCGCAAGAGCAGCCCCATCGGCGATGGGGCTGCGGGGATGCCGGGATGTGCGGCAGGTCAGTTCCCCTCCTCCGGGGTATAGGGAAGGAACCAGTCGATGTAGTGCGTAGGCTCGGTGACCGCGCCGCGGGTGGTATAGAGCGCATAGCTCTTGAAAAGGATGGGCGTGATGTATCCGCGCTCGCACACGCGCTTGTAGAGGTTATAGGTGTTGCCGCTGTTGACCAGCGCCATGCTGCACAGGTTCATCATCGTGCTGTCGGAGAGACTGCCATAGTTGAGCGTGCCTGTGGCGCCGAAGAACGGCGAAAGGTCAAAGTTCGGCGACAGGCGGACCTCGCCGTAATACAGGTCAAAATTGCCCTGCAGCAGCGCGTTTTTGTACTCGGTGTACTCCATGGACTTGACCGTGATGTTGAAGCCGAGATCGTTCAGCATCCGCGCGACCTCCGTCGCAGCCTGCACGCGGATGTAGCTCGACGAGCAGACGATCATCGTCCCCTCGACCGGCACGGAATAGCCCTTCGACGGGACGTAGAGGTCCAGAATGCCGTCGCCCGTCGCGTCCTCGACCGAGGCGCTCGCGAGCTGGTCATAATACGAGCCCGTGTCGTAGGCGAAGCTGTTGGCAAGCTTGACGTCGTAATACCGGGACTTCGGCGAGCACGGCAGCGTGGACGCCGCGGCGAAGCCGCCCAGCGTCTGCTCGACCAGCTGTTCGCGGTCGATGGCAAAGGTGATGGCGCCGCGCAGACCGTAGTTGGAGAAGACGGACGAGTTCATGTTGTAGCCGATGTACTGCATGATGGTCGTCTCTTCGTCCCAGATCTCATAGTCGTTGTGAAAGCCCGCAAAGGCCGATGAATTCGGGTCCGTCAGGACCATGTTGACCTTCTGATACTCAAAATTATCGCGCACATCCGCCGCCGTGGAGGAGATGGTCAGCGCGATCTCGTCAAAATCCGCCAGAGGCTCACTGTCCTGCCACCAGTTCTGGCAGCGGACGAGCTTCGTGTCGGCGAATGCATATGGGCCGGTGCCCATGGGGCTCGCGTCGTCCTTCGTCCCGGCCTTGATGATGGGGATATCGAGCAGCAGCGGCAGGCATTCGTACGCCTCGCTCGTCGCGAGCACCAGCGTCAGATCATCCTGCGCCTGCGCCTCGATGATGAACCGCAGGCGGGAGCCGTAATACTCTGAGCCCATGGCTGAGGCGATGGAATAGGCCGCGTCGGCCGCCGTCATGGCCGTGCCGTCGTGGAAGGTGACGCCGGAGCGGAGCTTCACGGTCGTCGTCTTGCCGTCGTCGGTGACGAGATAGCTCTCAGCCAGGATCGGCTCCGCCTCATATCCGTCCGTCACGGCAAACAGCGGCTCATAGAGGAAGGAAAAGATGATGCGGTTGTTGAGGCTCTGGCAGTTATAGGGCTGCAGGCCGTAGTCCGGCTGGTAGGCGAGGCCGAAGGCATCGAGCTCCGTATAGGTCTCGGTGACGACCTGCTTGACCTCCTGCTCCGCGGTGCTGTCCTCCACCGAGCCGGTCTGCTGGGCGGCGACGGCCTCGTCGCCGACGGGGAAGAGGTCCTGCATCCACTCGCTCGTCGCGATCGACGTGCAGCCGCACAGCAGCGCCAGGCACAAGACCAGCGCCGTGCAGGCCAAAAGCTTGCGTTTCATTGCGCCGCCCCTCCTTTCAGCCGGATGATGGCAGCCTGGCTGCCGCGCGCGCCGCCGGTCACGCGGTGCGACCAGAAGCGGTCCGGATGGCACATCGTGCAGTCCGGGCTGACGTCGATCACCTGCACCCCGGCTTTTTGCAGCCAGATGCGGTTGAGCAGCTTCAGATCGACGTGGGCTTTTTCGCCCCGGGGCTCGATGGCAGCTTCGGCATCCGCGCTGAGGGCTTCCCGCATGGCGTCCGGCACCTCCGGCCCGACCTCAAAGCAGCATCGGCCGATGCACGGGCCGATGGCCGCGCGGATATCCTCCGGCGCGCAGCCGAATTCCTCCTGCATGCGCAGGACTGCCTTGTATGCGATCCCCTGCGCCGTGCCGCGCCACCCGGCATGGACGGCCGCGATGGCCTGCCGGACCGGGTCAAAGAGCAAAACCGGCGTACAGTCCGCCGCGAAGCAGACGAGCGCCACGCCCGGCTCGTCGGTGAGGATGCCGTCGCAGACAGTGGTCTGCTCCCGGTCAAGGCCGGTGCCGCAGTCGGCTCTGCCCACGCGCAGCAGAAGGTCGGTGTGCTCCTGCCGGGTGAAGACGGTCTCCTCCGGCGCAAAGCCGACGGCTTTGCCCAGAATGCGGTAGTTTTCCCGCACGTTTTCCGGCTTGTCGCCCCGGTGCGTGCCGAGGTTGAGGGCAGAAAGCACGCCCTCGCTCACGCCGCCGAGGCGCGTGGAGAAGCAGTGGACGCTGCCCTCCAGCGCGTCGGCGGTCAGATATTCAAGCGTTCCTTGTTTGATGGTGTGAAACATAGTCAGTTCGTCTGCTGGCCGCGCTCGGCAGCCAGATCCTTATCGCGGCAGCATTTCTTGTACTTCTTTCCGCTGCCGCAGGGGCAGGGATCGTTCGGGCCGACCTTGATCTTCTTGACGACGGGCTGGCGTCTGACCGTCTTGTCGCCGCCCGCGCCCTCGCCGGTGACCTTGGCCACGCGCTGGCGCTTGATCTCCTCGTTCGTCTTGAGCCGGACGAGGAAGACGCGGCGGACGATCTCCTCCTTGATCGCGTCGTTCATGGCCTCGAACATGTCAAAGCCCTCGCGCTTGTATTCGATGACGGGGTCGGTCTGCGCGTAGGCGCGCAGGCGGATGCCCTGCCTCAGATCGTCCATGGCGTCGATGTGGTCCATCCAGAACTCGTCGACCACCCGCAGCGTCACGACCCGCTCGACCTCGCGCATGACGGGGGAGGTGAACTGCTCCTCCTTCTTCGCGTACGCGCGCTGCATGAGCGAGAGGATCTTCTCCTCTGCGTCCTCACGCGTGAGCGTCTGCAGCTCCGCATCCGAGACGAGCCAGGTGCCGGTGGGGAAGAAGATGGGCTCGAAATGCGTCATCATTTCGAAGAAATGCTGCTTGTCGGCCAGCTTCGGCTGCTCGCCGAAGGCGCTGGCGACATAGGTGTCCACATAGAACTTCATCATGGACCGGATGTTCTTCTGCAGATCCTCGCCGTCGAGCACCTGCCGGCGCTGCTCGTAGATGATCTTGCGCTGCACGTTCATGACATCGTCGTATTCCAGGACGCTCTTTCTGGACTGATAGTTGCGGCTCTCGACGGACTTCTGCGCGTTTTCGATCGCGCCGGAGAGGATCTTGGCGTCGATGGGCGTATCCTCGTCGATGCCGAGCGTCTCCATCATGTTCATGATGCGCTCGGAGCCGAACAGGCGCATGATGTCGTCCTGCATGGAGAGGTAGAACCGCGTCTCGCCGGGGTCTCCCTGGCGGCCGGAGCGGCCGCGCAGCTGGTTGTCGATCCGGCGCGACTCATGCCGCTCGGTGCCGATGATGAACAGACCGCCCGCCTGGCGCACGAGCTCCGCCTGCTTGTCCGTCTCGGCCTTGAAGCGCTTGTAGGCCTCGGCGTAGGCTGCGCGCGCGGCGAGGATCTCGGGATCGTCGGTCTCGGCGAAGGAATTGGACTCGGCAATCAGCTCGTCGGACAGGCCCTGCTTGCGCAGCTCGCTCTTGGCCATGTATTCGGCGTTGCCGCCGAGCATGATGTCGGTGCCGCGGCCGGCCATGTTCGTCGCGATGGTCACCGCGCCGAGATGGCCCGCCTGCGCGACGATCTCGGCCTCTTTTTCGTGGTGCTTGGCGTTCAGCACGTTGTGGGGGATCCCCTCGCGCTTGAGAAGCTGCGACAGAAGCTCCGATTTTTCGATCGAGATCGTGCCGACCAGCACCGGCTGGCCCTTGGCATGGCATTCCTTGATCTGCGCGATGACCGCGCGGTATTTGCCCGCCTCGGTCTTGTAGACGACATCCGGATCGTCGAGGCGGATGATGGGCTTGTTCGTCGGGATCTCCACGACGTCCAGATCGTAGATGCCGGAGAATTCCTCTTCCTCGGTCAGCGCCGTGCCGGTCATGCCGGAGAGCTTGCCGTACAGGCGGAAGAAATTCTGGAAGGTGATGGTGGCGAGCGTCTTGTTTTCGCTTGCGACCTTGACGCCCTCCTTGGCCTCGATGGCCTGATGCAGGCCCTCGTTATACCGGCGGCCGTACATCAGACGGCCGGTGAACTCGTCGACGATGATGACCTGCCCGTCTTTCACGACGTAGTCGATATCGCGCTTCATGAGGCCCCGGGCCTTCATGGCCTGGTTGATGTGGTGCGAGAGCGTGGCGTTCTCGGGGTCGGCGAGGTTCTCGACGTTGAAGAACTGCTCGGCCTTCTCGATGCCCTTCTGGGTGAGGGAGACGGTGCGGTCCTTTTCGTCGACGATGTAGTCGCAGTCGTACTGGTCCTGCAGCTCCTTGTCGTCGGTGGTGGAGAAGACCTGCTTTTTCAGCCGCGAGACGAAGAAATCCGCCATCTCATACAGCTTGGACGATTCCTCGCCCTTGCCGGAGATGATGAGCGGCGTCCGCGCCTCGTCGATGAGGATGGAGTCGACCTCGTCGACGATGGCGAATGCGTGCCCGCGCTGGACCATCTCCTGCTTGTAGATGGCCATGTTGTCACGCAGGTAGTCGAAGCCGAGCTCGTTGTTGGTGCCGTATGTAATGTCGGCGGCGTAGGCTGCGCGGCGCTGCTCGGCCGTCAGATCGTGGATGATGAGGCCGACGGACAGACCCAGGAACCGATAGACCTTGCCCATCCATTCCGAGTCGCGCTTGGCCAGATAGTCGTTGACCGTGACGATGTGCACGCCATTGCCGGTCAATGCGTTGAGGTAGGCCGGGAGGATGGCGACGAGGGTCTTGCCTTCGCCGGTCTTCATCTCGGCGATGCGCCCCTGGTGCAGCACGATGCCGCCCACGACCTGCACGCGGTACGGCCGCATGCCGAGCACGCGGCTGGCTGCCTCGCGGCAGACCGCGAAGGCCTCCGGCAGCAGATCGTCGAGCGTCTCGCCCGTCGCCAGCCGGTCTTTGAATTCCTGCGTCTTCTCGCGCAGCTGCTGGTCGGTCAGTTTTTTATACGGTTCTTCGAGCGCCATCACGGCCTCGACCTGCGGTTCGAGTTTTTTGACCTCCCGCTCCGAGCGGGTGCCGAACAGTTTTGTAAAAAGGCCCATAGGTCCTGTCCTTTCTACGCCGCGGAGAGCTCCGCGGCGGCTTTGCGTTCTAGTGTGTCATTATACCACATGCTTCCGTGTAAAAAAAGAAGAAATTGTGAATTTCGGCGGCTTGATTTCATGGAATCCGCCTGTTAAAATGAGCTTGATTTCCAAGGTATCGAGGTTTTTCTTATGTCGATTCGTCTCGTTGCCGTCGACGTCGACGGCACGCTCGTCACCTCCGACCAGCGCGTTCTGCCGCGCGTGCAGGACGCGGTCCGCCGCGCCGCTGCGCAGGGTGTCGAGCTCGTTCTGTGCACCGGCCGGGCGATCGGGGAGTGCTGGTACGTTCTGGACGCCCTGCCCGAGATCCGCTACGCCGTCACGCACACCGGCGCCATGGCACAGGATCTGAAGACCGGTGAGCTTTTGTACCACTGCCCGCTTTCCGCCGACGACGCCCGTCTCATCTACAGCCATCTGCGCCGGTATGACGGGCTGATCAACTTCTTTTCCGGCGGCATCGTCTATAACTCCAAAGTGCAGATCGACAATTTTGAGCGCTACTACCCCGCCAACTTCCGCTGGCTGTTTGAGCGCTCACACGAATTCGTGGATGATCTGGACGCGCTCGTGGCCGGGTGGGACAAGCCGGTCGAGAAATTCTACGTCCCGTTTTCCGGGCCGGAGGTCTGCCGGCAGGCCTGGGCCGATCTTTCGCAGCTGCCGTATTTCGTGACCGGCGCGGGCTTCGTCGATCTGGAGGTCATGAACCCGGCCACCAACAAGGGCCTTGCCCTCGCGGCCCTGTGCCGCGCGCTCGGCGTCCCGGCCGAACAGGTCATGGCCATCGGCGACAGCGGCAATGACGCCGCCATGCTGGACTTTGCCGGCGTCGGCGTCGCCATGGGCAACGGCGAGGACGCGCTCAAGCAGCGGGCGGATCTCGTCGCACCGTCCAATGAGCTTGGCGGCGTGGCTGACATGCTGGAGCTCGTGCTCCAAGGGGGTGTATGACGATGGGCGTACAGGATCTGACCCTTTCGATGGTCCTCATCGTTGCCGTCGGTGTGTTTCTCGCGTCCTTTATGGACGCCATCGCGGGCGGCGGCGGGATCATCTCCGTCCCGACGTATCTGCTGGCCGGGCTCCCCATGCACGTCGCGCTGGGGACGAACAAGCTCTCGGCCGGGCTCGGCTCGCTCGCGTCCACGGGGCGGTATATCAAGAGCGGCTATGTCGACTGGAGGCTCGGCGTGCCGTCGATCGTGCTGGCGCTCGTCGGCTCGCACTTCGGCACGAAGCTGCAGCTGATGATCGACGAGGTGTATCTGCAGTATCTGCTGCTGGTCGTGCTGCCGGTCGTGGCCTTCGTCGTGCTGCGCCAGCGGCAGCTGCCGGAGCAGCGCGGCGACATCGAGCCCAAAAAGCAGATGGCGATCGTGTACCTCGCCTCCCTCGTCGTCGGCGCGTACGACGGCTTCTACGGTCCCGGCACCGGGACGTTCCTGCTGCTCATCTTCTGCAATCTTGCCAAGCTCGACGTGCGCACGGCAGGCGGCAACGTCAAGCTCGTGAATCTCGCCTCCAACATCGGTGCGCTGGTCACGAGCCTGATGAGCGGCAAGGTCTTTCTCGTTCTCGGCCTCATCGGCACCGTCACGAGCTTCCTCGGGCACTTCCTCGGCGCCGGACTGGCCATCAAAAACGGCTCGAAGATCGTCAAACCCGCGGTCATTCTGGTCCTCGTCCTGCTGGCCGCCAAGGTCATCCAGGGTCTGATCGCCGGATAGGCCGCCCGTCTCAATCGAAAGGAGTATGGCAATGGAAAAAACCATCGGCATTCTGGGCGGCATGGGGCCGCTCGCCACGGCGGACCTGTTCCGCAAGATCACGCTTCTGACCGACGCTGCCCGCGACAACGATCACATCCGCGTCTACATCGACTCCAACGCCCGCATCCCGGACCGCACGGCGGCCATTTTGTCCGCCGGCAAAGATCCCGTGCCGGAAATGGCCTCGGCCCTGCGCTCGCTGGAGGCCTGCGGCGCCAGCTGCGTCATCATGCCCTGCAACACCGCGCATTATTTTCTCCCCCGCCTGCAGGCCATGACGAAGCTCCCCTTCATCAGCATGCTCGAAGCCACAGCAAAGACCTGCGCGGCGCAGTACCCCGGCAGGACCGCCGCCGTCCTCGCGACGAAGGGCACGCTCGCCACCGGGCTCTATGAACAGGCGCTCGCGGCGCAGAATGTCCGCTGCCTCATCCCGGACGTGGGGGAGCAGGACGTGCTCATGCACCTGATCTACGATATCGTGAAGGCCTCCAGGCCGCTCGCGCCGGAGGAAGGCACGTGGCAGCGGCTGCTGGACGCGCTTCGCGCGCGCGGCGCGGACTATTTCATCCTCGGCTGCACCGAGCTTCCCATCGTCGCCGACACGCTGCCGCAGGCCGGCCCGTTCGTCGATCCGACGGCGGAGCTCGCCAAGGCGGCCATCCGCTTCTGCGGCTATCGCGTGAAGGAATAATTGCAGTTTTCCCCGGCCCGGCGCGCTGCGCCGGGCCTTTTTTATGCTTTTCCTGCAAAAGTCAAGTAGCAATTCTATTCAAATTTCCCTGTCCGTTTTTGTCGCTCTTGACAAATCTTCACAAATCAAAGACGATTTTCATATTTTTCTTTACATGTTTTTCACAACATGCTATCATATTTTTACTGATCTTTATCAGTAATTTTGGATAGGAGAAGGAAAGTATGAAAGAAAAGAAAAAACTTGGCCTGCCGGCGTGGATATTCATCGGCATGCTGGCCGGTATCGTCGCCGGTCTCATTTTTGCGTTCGCCGGTCTCGGCGATTTTACCACGGAGTGGATCAAGCCTGTCGGCACGATCTACGTCAACCTGCTGAAGTTCCTGGTCGTCCCGGTCGTCCTGTTCTCGATTGCTGACGGCGTCATCAGCCTGAAGGACCTCAAGCGCGTCGGCTCCGTCGGCATCAAGACGTTTGTGTACTATATGTGCACGACCGCGCTGGCCGTCGTCATCGGCCTCGTGCTCGTCAACCTCTTCAAGGGCAGCTTCACCCCGCTGCCGTCCGCAGATCTGGGCGCTCTGGAATATGAAGCCAAGGAAGCTCCGTCCGTTATGCAGGTCATCGTGAACATCTTCCCGTCCAACCTGCTGCAGCCGATGGTCTCCTCCGACATGCTGCCGGTCATCGTCATCGCCATCTTCCTCGGCGCGGGCGTCCTGGCCGCCGGTGAGAAGGGCCAGAAGATCGCAGAGCTTATCAACTGCATGGAAGAAGTCATCATGAAGATCATGATGATGATCATCCAGTTCACCCCGATCGGTGTCTTCTGCCTGATGACCAACGTCGTCGCTGTCAACGGTGCGGACATCATCGGCAAGCTGGCGCTCATCATCGGTGTTGCCTATATCGGCTACATCGTCCATGTTGTCGTGGTCTACGGCCTGTCCGTCAAGTTCCTCGCCAAGATGAGCCCCCTTGCCTTCTTCAAGGGCATTGCCCCGGCCATGATCACTGCCTTCACCACCACGTCCTCCAACGCAACGCTCCCCGTCAACATCGAGTGCTGCAACAAGATGGGTGCGGAGCCTGAGATCAGCTCCTTCGTCCTGCCCCTCGGCGCGACGATCAACATGGACGGCACCGCGATCTATCAGGCCGTCTGCGCGGTCTTCATCGCCTGCTGCTACGGCGTTGAGCTGACGCTCGGCGATATGGCCATGATCGTTCTGACCGCGACGCTCGCTTCCGTCGGTACCGCAGGCGTCTCCGGCGCTGGCATGATCATGCTGGCGATGGTCCTGACGCAGGTCGGCCTGCCGGTCGAAGGCATCGCCATCATTGCCGGTGTCGACAAGCTGTTCGACATGGGCCGTACGACCCTGAACATCACCGGCGACGCCACCTGCGCCCTGTTCATCTCCCGCCTCGAGCGCGAGAAGGCCGCCAAGAAGGCAGCCAAGGCCGCAGAATAACGTCCCCTTTCCCCAAAAGCCCGCCGCCAGGCGGGCTTTTGCCATGTCTGGAAGCGCATCACTCTGTAGGGGCGGGGCCCTGCTCCGCCCCTACAAGGTCCCGCAAGACGGTAAAATTTATCAAAATTTCTGCAGCACCTTCTATTGACGGCAATCGTTCTACGGCAACTAGCTGCAAATTTGCAACAACCTCTCAGTCAGCTTCGCTGACAGCTCCCCTGGGAGGGGAGCCTTTCTGTGGCGGGATGGAGCCGAGGGGAATACTCCGGCAGCTTCGCCGCCTCCGTGCCGACCGGATTTTCTTTTTGATTTTGCGCAAAGCGCAAAATTGCGGCGTTGACACGCCGCGAAATCCAGTCGGTCGAACCCGAGGGTTTCTCGCGCCCCTCAGCGCAGCCATGCAAAAACGCCATCCCAAATGGGATGGCGTTTTTGCATGGTGGAGCCGGAAGAGCGCTTGTCGAACCCTTCGCCCAGGGCCTCTTCAAGCAGTTCCGCTTCGCTCTGCTCGCGAGTTTTCCCATCTCGACTAACGTTGTAGTAGATCAGCAGCTTGTCATCAAATAGGAAAACCTTATGGACGAAACACTTGATAATTCTGCGATGGTATTCTTCTTCGCTCTCGCATTCCCAGGGCTCCGCGAACTGGGTAAGCAGGAACTCGATTTGGTCCGCGGTTATCACAAAGTCAGAGGCTTTCGCGATTGCCAGCTCTGCTTCAAGCGCCTCTTCTTCGTTCTCAAGCTCTTGCAGTCTTGCCGGCAGCGTCTTCGTTTTGACACCTGACTCGATGGCGTGCATGGTGTTCTTGATTGCCTTGCGGACGTCTTTCAGCTTGAGCTCGTAAAAGAGTACGTCGCTATTGTCCTGACGGTATTCCATTTGCAGGTCATAACACTTCTTCGCGATATGCTGAATGACCTCGGGCTGTAAGACTTCGGCAACCGTTCTTTTGACGACCTCGCGCTCGAGCCAGGCGCGCTTGACCGGCTTTTTCGTGCAGCCGCGTTTGGCTCGTGACTCCTGGCAATAATAGTAGTACCACTTATTTCCTGACTTGCCCGTACCGCTCACACCTACGAGAGGTTTTTGACAATGCCCGCAAAAGGCTTTGCCGCTCAGCAGGTACTCAGCCTTTGGCTCTTTTGGTCTCTTGGCGGTTTTACGCCGCGCAGCTTCAAGCTGTGCAAGATGAAAAGTGTCTTTCGAGATGATCGCGGGAATCCCGTCCTCTATCGTTATATCATCGTATGTGTAAACGCCGATATAGCGTTTATTCCTGATAATATGGGTGACGCTGTTCTTGTTGAAGAGCTTGCCTTGCGCGGTCCTAAAGCCGCAGTCATTGAGATACCTGCAAATATCGGCGTGGCTCTTTCCTTTGATATACATGTCGAAAACCGTCTGTACGGCCTTCGCGCCTTCTGGCTCGATCACGAGAGACTTGTCTTCCGCGGTCCGATACCCCAGGCAGCGTCCCGCGCCTGTGCTATGACACTTCAACGCGCTCTCGCGCATCCCGCGTTTTATCTTTCGGCTAAGCTCGGCTGAGTAGTATTCGGCCCAGCCTTCCATGATGCTCTCAAGGATAATTCCCTCGGGCCCTTTTGGAATGTCGGTCGTTGCATATCGCAACTCGACGCCGTTTTCTTTTAGCTTATGCTTGTAGATTGCGCTGTCGTATCGATTACGAGCAAAGCGGTCTGTGTGATACAGAATGATGATGTCAAATATGTGTTTTTCGCTGTCGTCGATCATTCGTTGAAACTCTCGCCGATTATCCGTCTTACCAGAAATCTTCCGGTCAATATAGGTTCCAACGATTCGGAGATCATGCAGCTCGGCGTATTTCGTACACTCTCGGACCTGCCCCTCGATCGACTGCTCTGTCTGATTTGGTCCAGGACTGTACCTGGCGTATATCACTGCTCGCTGCATGGAATCACCTCAGGAAGACGAACTCATTGTGATAGGCCAGCATATCGCGATTTGGCGCGAATCTCTTTGGCCTGATGATTTTTGTACCCTCTACGCCAAGCAGCCAGTCTCTTGTATTCTGGTCGTCATAGCTGTCCTTCACATAGTCCGAGACCTGAATCGTAAGATCAGGCAGAACCGTCATAAGTCCTTGATCGAAGGCACGGTCATAGAACGCATTAAGCAAGAGGCCATTCGCAGGATTTGCGCGCTCGCTCTTGTCGCATACATAGTACGGCTTGATATGGCTTGCGATCACCATTTGCGGTATGCTTTGCCCCGTAATACAGCATCGGCCTTCATACGCCGAAATGACCGACTTCCGGAAGAATTTCCGTGCCTGTTTATCTGCAATCTCGGCATAGCTCTTCTTTCGGTGCGGGTCTCCATTGTAGACCGGCTCGGTCAGGTCAAAGAGCGGCAGTCCGACAATGCTCTCGGCCTTCGTGCTTAGCCCTTCCCAGTCCTTCGAGAACTCTTCATAAATCTCTCGGTCGAGCTTCGAGATTCCACCCCAGAGTCCTACGCGCCCAGTTGCCAGGAAGTCAGGGTCCAGCGCTGCAAGGTTACAAATCTTCATTTTGAGCGCCGCGGGCGATCGGCCTATTATCTCCGCCGCGTCTTTGATCGTTCGGTTGCTGTTATTCAGCTTCGAGAAAGGAATCACGCAATAAAGCGCATAGGCCACAATAAGCTCCTCTCTCGTCCACGGCTTGCCCCTCGCCATTTAACGAACCTGGCCCAGGAACGCGATAGCCTTGCCGATAATATGCACCTGGCTAAGCTCGTCGCCCTCATATTGCAGAACCGGAAACAAAGGATTCTCAGGACGGAGCTCAAGCCGGTTGGGGTATTTGTAAACGCGCTTAAGCGTAGCCTCATCATCAATGACGACCGCCGCGATCTCCCCGTTATCGACGTCCGGTTGCTCTTTGATAAATACCAAGTCGCCGTCAAAGATATGCGCATTTATCATGCTGTCGCCGACGCAGCGAAGAGCAAAATCAGCACGTACACGCCGATCAAGCTCAGCATAGCCCTCAATATTCTGCTTAGCAAGAATCGGCTCACCGCAAGCGATTTTTCCGATCACGGGCACCGGCCGAACGTCCGGCATAGCCTCAACGTTTTTATAAAGCAGATTTGAGGTCACGCCGTCCATTAAGTAGTCGACAGTCGTACCAAGAACGACCGCGAGCTTTTGGAGTCGCAGCGCGCTGATATTCTCAATATCGCCATTCTCCCATTTACGCACGGTACTTTTCGCAACGCCCACGAAGTTCCCTACGTATTCAAGAGTAAGATCGCGAGCTTTTCTTCTCTCGTGAATGCGTTCGCCCATAGTCATGAATATCACCGTCCTTGTCTGACTGCCCTTATTATAACGCGCGAGTGTCAAAAAGGAAACACTTTTTTCTCGAAAACAGAAAAAAGTTTCCTTTAGGGGTTTACAAATCCAAAATGATGCGCTATGATTGAGTAGCCTTAAGGAAACTTTTCAGAAAGGAGGACGCCTAAATGCTCAATGCTAATGCTCTTCGCGCCTCTATGGTTGAGAACAACTGCAGCGTCAGAGAGCTCGCAGAAATCTGTGGTCTCAAGCCTAAAGCCTTTTACCAGCGCTTGAATGGCCGTGTTGATTTTCGTGTTGGCGAGATCATCAAGTGCTCCGGACGCTTGCATCTCTCCGTGGAAAAACGCAATCAGATTTTTTTTGCGGAGGAAGTTTCCTAAAGGAAACAAATGCCCGCCGAGGCAACTTTAGAGCAAACCGAGAAACTGGCGTGCACACAGATTCTCGATTATGCAAAAACCTTTTTTCAAGACCCTAAAAACCAACAAGCCTTTCAAGTATGGCTCAAATCTAAGGAGGAACGACAAAATGGCAACGATTAAAGTTGAGGTCACGTATGACCCGAAAAAAGAAACTCTGAGTCAGGCGCTCGCCAGTCTTCTGATTGAAAAGCCTGAACACACAGAGACCAACGTACAGATGTCTCTTTTCGATAGCCCCGCCCCCACGGAAACACCTACCGCCCAGACCTCCACCGAGGCACCTCAGGAGCCCCCTGCGGAGTCCGCGCCCGAGGCCTCTGTTACTAAGCCTACCGAGGAGAAGACGATCTCTAAGGCTGACGTAAGAGCCCTCGCTGTCAAGCTCTCTAAGAATGACAAGGCCGCTCTCAAGGCGATCTTCAAGGAGCTTGGCGTCGCAAACCTGTCCGCTGTCAAGGAAGAAGACTACCCCGTCTTCTATGAGAAGTTGGTGGCTGCGAATGGCTAAACATGCTCTCTTATCCGCCAGCGGCGCGCATCGGTGGCTCCTGTGTACGCCGAGCGCCCAGCTCGAGCAGAAGTTCCCCGCGTCAACCAGCGCTTACGCCGAAGAGGGAACGGTTGCGCACGCTCTCGCAGAGCTCACAACGCGCTACTTCCTCGGTGAGCTTGACGAGGTCTCCTATGAAAATCAGATCAAATCCGAGTTCGAGCCGAACAGCTATTACAATGCGGAAATGCGTGAGTGCGCGGTCGCCTATGCGAAGTTCGTGACGGGCCGACTCGCCGAGGCGAAGAAGACTTGTCCCGACGCAATGATTATCCTCGAGACTCGTCTCGACTTCTCGAAGTATGTGCCTGGCGGCTTTGGTACCGGTGACTGCGTGATTATCGCCGAGCCGATTCTCGACGTGATCGACTTTAAGTATGGCAAGGGCCATCGCGTCGAGGCTGAGGATAATCCGCAGATGCAGCTCTACGGCCTGGGCGCGCTTGAGCAGTTCGGCGATCTCTATGAGATCAAGACCGTTCGTATGACGATCTTCCAGCCGCGCCTCTCTGGTATCGAGGATTCTTCTGAGAAGACCGTCAAGGAGCTTACCTCCTGGGGCAAGAGCTACGTCAAGCCGAGAGCAAAGCTCGCAGACAAGGGCGAAGGCGACTTCGCGCCAAGCGAAGAAGCCTGCCGTTTCTGCCGCGCAAAGAATCAGTGCCGCGCTCGCGCCGAAGAGAACCTCAAGCTCTTTGACGAAAGCCCTGACCCGTTGCTCATCTCTCCCGAAGAGGCAGGCGCGATTCTTGCCAAGTCCGCAGATATTGAAACCTGGCTCAAAGACCTGCGCGAGCTTGTGTTTGGCGCGCTGACCGCCGGTGAAACGGTAACCGGCTGGAAAATGGTCGAGGGCCGCAGCAACCGCAAGTTCGCAGATGAGGACAAGGTTGTCGCAGCTATGAAGGCCGCCGGCTATGACGAGTCTCTTCTTTACGACCGCAAGCTCATCACGCTTACGCAGATGGAGCGCGACTTCGGCAAGAAGACTCTCGCTGAGATTCTCGGCGACTTGATTGTCAAGCCCCAGGGCGCACCGACGCTTGCGCCTGAATCGGACAAGCGGCCCGCGTATCGCTTTGAAGACCAGGTCCTCAAGGCCTTTGACGAGTAAGAGGAGGAAATGACAATGACGCAATCGAAAAGCCGGCGACTCCTGTATCAGCAGGCGCGCTTGATTCGTATTCAGTGGGCTGTCATTCTGGCGCTCGTCTGTACGATTGTTCTTATGGCGATTTTCCTGCCGAAGGCAAAAGCCATCGAAGAGACTGCGACGCCGACTTTAGAGCTTGAGCCCGCGTCGTATGTGACGCCAGAGATCATGCCCGAGCCTACTATTGAGACTGAGCCCGAAGAGATCGAGCCCGTTCTCGAAGAGCTTGGCGAGTTCCGTCTGACTGCGTATTGCGCTTGCCGCAAGTGCTGCGGGAAAAACCCTGGTGACTTCGGTTATGGCGTTACCGCGTCTGGCGCGGTCGTCGAGGCCGGCCGAACGATTGCAGTTGACTCCTCTGTTATCCCTCTCGGCTCTGAGATCGTGATCGACGGGCATACATACGTTGCCGAAGACACGGGCAGCGCAATCAAGGGGAACCGCATTGACATTTATTTCGATACCCACCAGGAAGCATTAAATTTCGGCGTTCAGTACGCTGACGTCTACATTATTAAAAATTAAAGGAGATTTTTACAATGGCTACTGCTACTCAGATCACTACCGGTCGCGTTCGTTTTTCCTACGTCAACGCCTTTACCGCTCGCGCCGCTCAGGAAGGCGCACAGCCGAAGTACAGCGTGACTTTGCTGATTCCGAAGACCGACAAGAACACGATCGCGAAGATCAAGGCCGCGATTGAGGCTGCGAAGACTGCCTACCTGCAGAAGCATTCTGGCAAGAAGCTGCCCTCCGCTCTGAAAACCACTTTGCATGACGGCGACGGCGAGCGCCCGAACGGCGGCGAGTTCGGCCCCGAGTGCAAGGGTCACTACGTTATGACCTGCAGCTCCAACAACAAACCTGTGATCGTCTACGCCGACAAGACCCCGATCACCGAGGCGAGCGAGCTCTATTCTGGCTGCTACGGCCGCGCGATCGTCAACTTCTATGTCTACGACACGAACGGCAACAAGGGTGTTTCCGCCGGCCTGAACGGCATTATGAAGCTCAGTGACGGCGAGCCTCTGTCTGGCGGCGTCGTGACTGACTCCGACTGGGACGATGACTTCGAGGACGAAGACGACGATCTCCTGAACTGAGCCCATGAAGATCGTCTGGCACACGATTCCCGACTTTCCTGAGTACGAGATCAATCGCTTAGGAGAGATTCGGCGCAAGAGTACGGGGCGCGTGTTAAAGCCTTTTGACGATCGGCGCGGTTATCTGCGAGTAAGCCTGAACGGCTGCAATGTAAAGGTTCACTTGCTCGTCGCAAGAATGTTTGTGCCGAATCCGCACGGTTATGAGGACGGGGCGGCAGGTCACGGCAACGACCTAAAAAGCCTAACCGCAAAGAAAGGAAACAGTATGAAAAAGGACGAACTCACCGCTCTGGGCCTGACAGACGAGCAGGCCGACAAAGTGCTTGCCATCAATGGTCGCGACATTGAAAAGCACAAGAAGGCAGCCGAAGACGCGAAAGCCGAGACGGCCACTCTGCAGCAGCAGCTCTCCGACCGCGACAAGGACCTCGAGACCCTGAAAGCCGGCGCGGAAGATGCTGAGAAGGTCAAGCAGCAGCTTACCGACCTGCAGACGAAGTACAACGACGAGACCGCCAAGTATCAAAAGCAGATCGCCGACCGCGATTATGCCGACGCCCTCGAGACCGCCTTCAATGACGGCAAGATCGAGTTTACCTCCAAGGGCGCGAAAGCTGCGGCCTGCGCGGACTTCATGGCTACTCGCTGCGAGCTGAAAGACGGCAAGCTCGTTGGCTTTGAGGCGCGTATCGAGGACATGCGGAAGAAAGACCCCGATTCTTTCCGCGCTGAAAAGCCTGACCCCAGCTTCGCGAACCCGACCGGAAACGGTAGCCCGACGACCCTGAGCAGAGCCGCGCAGGCTGCGCGTGCTGCAAGCGCGAGATTCGCTCCTGCTTCTACCACCGCAGAGAACACCAACACTAAATAAGGAGGATTCCATTCATGTCTATTCTGAAAACTGAGATCGGCACCGCGATTCCTAATTTCCTGGATAGCGAAGTCGGTCTCGTCACCAAGACCGCGCAGATTCCTCAGAGCATGGGCCAGACTGACGGCGATCGCAAGACTGTGTTTGCCGGCACCGTGTTCCCCGCGAATACGAGCGCCGCGACCGGCATCGTGTTCCAGGACGTCGACGTCACCGACGGCGACGCGATCGGCTCTGTCATGGTTGCCGGCCGCGTAATCAGCGACCGCGTGAACGCCGCAAGCGCTGCGCAGACCGCGCTCAAGAACATCGTCTTTGTCGGCGCGAACGCAACCGTACGCGGCTATTCCGTCACCTACGAGAAGGACGGCGGCACGGGTGACGTTCCCGTCGATGCGACCATGTACGCTGACGGCGAGATCGTCGCGCTCTCTAAGAGCTATCCGCTGACGAAGAGCTCCAAGGCTCAGATCGGCTGGGCGCTGAGCTCTGGCGGCGACGCCGTTGATACGGTTACGATCGCGGGCGCGGACGTCAAGGTCTACCCCGTCTTCGAGGCCTAATCTAAGTAAGGAGGATATAACACATGCCTGATATTCTGAGAATGCTGTCCCAGGCTGAACAGCTTGACTTCAGCCAGAACTTCCTGATGCCCCGCGCGAACTACCTGGGTGACGCGATTTTCCCCGACCAGAAGACCCAGAACTTCAAAGCCGAGTACCTGCGTCTTGCCGCTGGCGCTCAGCTTCCCACTAAAGGCATCGACTTCGCAATGGACCGGCTCAACTGCCACTTGCAGCGGCATTTCCGCAAGCACGGTCTCAAAGGCGGTATTCTCGTCTTCGACTTCAAGGACTACTTCGGCTCGGCACAGCACTGGACCGTCAAGAACGAGCTCGCCCGTCGTGTTCACGACCCGAAGACCAGAAAGCTCGCGAATGACTTCCTCGAGAACTTCGGCCCGGTCGGGTACGGTCTCGGCAGTCAAATCTCGCAAAATGCGGCTCTCATGCTTCCGAACAAGCTCGACCACATTATCAAAGAAGAGCTTCAAATCAAGGGCTACGGCCGCTATATGGACGACGGCTATTTGATTCACGAGGATATTCACTATTTGGAGTATTGCCTCGAGAGAATCAAAGAGGTCTGCGCTGAGCTGGGTATCACGCTCAACCTGCGCAAGACCAAAATCCGCCCGATCACACGCGGCATTGTGTTCCTCAAGACGAAATTCATCTTAACGGAGACCGGCCGAGTCCTTCGCAAAATGAGCCGTGCGTCTATGCGCGCGATGAAGAGAAAGCTCTTCAAATTCCGCAAGTGGTACGAGGCCGGCGAGTTCTCGCTCGAGGATATTCGCACCGCCTATGACAGCTTCAAGGGACACATGCGACGAGGCGACAGCTTCAAGGCCATCGCCCGTATCGATCTATTCTTCAAGCATCTTTTCGGGTTCCACCCGAACGATAAAACGAAATGGAGGGCAACTAATGTACCGAATCGTAAAAGATGGGACTACTCTGGGGCTGACCGAGCAACCAAACTTTGTCGAGCCGCTTGAGAATGGCTCCTGGGGACTCTGTAGCGAGTCCAGGGCTCACGGTATCGCCTGGGAAGGTAAAGTGTGTATGGTCTTGAGGGGAAGTCCACCACGGACGCCCTGGAGCTCGTTACGCTTGCCTTCGTGGACGCGGGTGCGCTCGCAGGCGAGGCCGTGGCCGTGCAGTCGATTCTTTTCGTAAACGCTGCGGAAAGCGGCGCGGTCGATGACACGACCGCTAACGAGCACGTTGACCTGTTTGCTGCCTGGGCCTACCCGATCACCTATAAGACCGGCAATATTCGCAAATACGGCAGCCAACTCTACCGCTGCCTGCAAGATCATACCTCGCAGGCTGATTGGACGCCCGATGCCGCCTCCAGCTTATGGAAAGCTACCGCCGACCCTGCAGAAGAGTGGCCGGCTTGGTCTCAGCCGCAAGGCGCGCATGACGCCTACGCCAAGGGTGCAAAGGTCTCTCACTCTGATAAGCACTGGACCTCTAACGTGGACAACAACGTCTGGGAGCCTGGCGTTTATGGCTGGACGGAGGTAGCTGAATGACGCTTTACCAGGTCCTCAGCCTTTTCGGCGCCGGCGGCCTGCTTGTCGGCGTTTTTCGTTTGCTGTTCGCCCAGATCAAGGGCGTTCGGCTCGGCGTACAGGCGCTCCTCAGGGCGCAGATGATCGCCGACTATAACAAGTGGAGCGAACGGGGGTACGCCCCGATCTATGCTCGCGAAAATTTCATCAACTGCTGGACGCAGTATCACAGCCTGGGCGTCAACGGTGTCATGGACGACCTGAAAGCGAAGTTCCTGGCGCTGCCGACCGACCACCCGCAGGCTGAGAAAGGAGATTTGGAATGAACGAAAAGATCATCAAGAGACTCGGCAATCTGCTGAGCGTCAAGTCGATCGTCACCCTGGTCCTGACCGGCGTGTTCGCCTATATGGCGATCGTCGGCAAGATCAGCCAGGATTTTATGACGATCTACGCCGTCATTATCGCCTTCTACTTCGGCACCCAGTCCCAGAAGACCCAGGACGTGATTGACGGCACCGGCAAGGAGGTCTAAAGCTATGACACCTGTTCAGCGTGTACTCGCTACCGCCCGTTCGGAAAACGGGTACCTCGAGAAGGCGACGAATGCCCAGCTCGAGGACAAGACTGCGAACGCCGGTTACAACAACTGGAACAAGTTCGCGGCCTTCCTGGACGATCTCGAGGTCGTCTACAACGGCAAGAAGAACGGCTACGCATGGTGCGACTGCTTCGTAGACTACTGCTTTATTTACACCTTCGGCCTTGAGCTCGGAATGGCTATGACCTTCCAGCCGAAGAAGGGCGCAGGCGCGGGGTGTACTTACAGCATGGGCTACTACAAGAAGGCCGGCCGCTTCTTCAAGGACCCGCAGCCTGGCGACCAGATTTTCTTCACGAACGACGGCGGCGCAAGCTCGTACCACACCGGCCTCGTAGAGAAGGTCGAAGGAGGCAGGGTCTACACGATCGAGGGCAACACCTCAAGCGCGCCTGGCGTCGTCCCGAATGGGGGCGCGGTGCGTGACAAGAGTTATTCGCTCGGCTACAACCAGATCGCGGGCTACGGCCGGCCTGATTGGAGCCTTGCGGGAGAGGAGGCTGAGGAAATGACGCAAGATCAATTCAACGATATGTTCAAGGTCGCTATGGCGGCTTACCGCGCCGAGCTGCAGGACAATGACTGCGGCAGTTACAGCGCCGAGGGCCGTCAATTTATGATCGACAAGGGCCTCATGGTTGGCGGTAACCCGCTGCCGAACGGCGAGCCGAACTACATGTGGCAGGACTTCCTGACCCGTGAGCAGTTCGCGACCGTGCTCTTCCGGTACGCGAAGGCCCTGGGCATTGCCTGATGGGACGCCATGAGAAAAAGCCCTCAAAGAAGAAGGTCAAGATCGAATGGAGCAAGCTCGTATGCCTGTTGACGATTCTCGCCGGTCTCTTGATCGTGCAGGAGTGCCTCTTCCTTATGTACCTTTGCATCAAGGGGGGCTACACCGCCACGGCCGCCTGGCTTACCGCTGCGACCGGCGTAGGCGAGGCGGTTATCATTGCCGGCGCGAACGGGTATCTCGGGCTTGCCAAGTCCGATCACAAACGCGGCGGTATCACGTTCGAGGCCGCCAAAGCAAAAGACTTCACCGAGGACGAGGATAAAAACAGCCCTCCGATCTAACTGAAAAGCCCTCCTGCGGATTCGTCCGCGGGAGGGCTCTTTTTCTTTTATATTTTGCGGCCGTTGTACGCCAACTTTCCGACGAGCTCGCCGGTGGGCGCGTAGACCTCGCAGGCAAGCCAGTCTGACGCAGCGAGATCATTATTCAGCGCGAAGACTCGGGCCGCCTGGGACGGTTCTGCGACCTCATGCAAGCGCTCTTCGCAGGTTCGGCCCGCATCCATATACCGGACAAGAAGATCATATTTCATCGTTGCCGGTCTCCTTCGCTACCAGGTCCAGGATAAACCGGTTGACGCTCTTGCCGACACTCGCCGCAGCTTTTTGAATGTAGTCCTTCTGGCCCTTTTTCACCTTCAGCTCAATGCGCTCGTAGGTCTTGCGGTTATAGCGTTCCGTCGCTTCTCGCTGGGCGTCCGAGTAGGCCATGCGTCCACCGTCCTTTCCTTTTTACTATTATTAGTATAAAGGACGAGCGGCAAACCACATATAATGTCGACCGTATAAAGTTGAGGGGCCCCCTCTCTCACAATATCAATTTTACCGCGTTTAGTAAGCGTTGTAAATCGGCAGAACTCAACAGGTTTTTACTGAAAACGCTGAGCAGTTCGTCGGCATACGAAACCTACTAAACGCGGTAAAATTATAAATGTCAAGAGGAAAGGAGCTTGACAAAAAGAAAGAGCCTGCAGCTCCAACCTGCAAGCTCTAAGAAAGGAGGTGCGTGAAATGCCTGACGGCTACACCCCTTACGGTTACCTCGGTAAAGTCGATGGTCGACAGATCGAGGTTGTCTCTGAGGAAGAGCTCTATGAGCTTCTCGAAGACGAATAACCGCTAATCACCCGCGAGCCTGGCCGGTCGCAAGACCGGCTGGGCTTCAAGGTGCCTTTCATTATATATCGTTCCACGTGATTTGTAAATGCTTAATTTTTGAAGGAGGTACACCCCTATGACGTTCTGGCATGTTGTCACCAAGTTTTTTGACTCTGGCAAGGTAAAAGTCAATCTCGCGCCGATCGAGGCCGATCACAAGCCTGAGAATCACATGAGCGAAAATAAGACTTGCGACGAGTACCACGACTACTTTGATACTTACGAAGAGGCGGCTGCGTATGCGGCAGACGCCCGCAAGGCCTGATCGGCAAGACCTGTCAGAAGTGCTTAGCGAAATCAGTAAAACCTCGAGCAGTTCGTCGGCATACGAAACTTACTAAACACGGTAAAATTAAAAATGTCAGGTGGCAATCCTGTCGAGGCTAAAATAAGAAATCCGGTCTAAGTCGGAGCAACTCGTCGAAGTAAGCGAGCTTACTTCGAGAGCCGATGGGAACGGTAATCCTCAAGGGCTACGCTAAGATCAACCACCTGACAACCAACTTCAAGGAGGACCTACGTATGCGACTCAATCAGACTTATCCGCTCGCTGAAATGCTCGACGCATTGACCGCCGCGAGCGACAACACCCGCAAGATTGCGGAGCAGCTTAAGGCCGAGGGCCGTCATATGCAGGTCTTCACCGTCTTTGAGACGGAGAACATGCTGAGCGTGTCTCCTCATGCTCGCGTGACGCTGACTCGCCGCGAGAGTGAAAATCGCTGGACCGGTTACATGGAAACTGGTGCATACGCCGATGGCCCGAAAACTCCGGTTGCGGTCAATCGCTGCGAGTACACGCTTGTAGCGAATGACGACTTCACCAAGTTTGAAATTGTCATTTGAGGAGGTGAGCGCATGAGAGTCTACATTGTTCAGGTCATGCCCGAGGCAAGTCTCGGGCGTGTCAGTCAAGAGGGCTATACCTCTTTGGAAAAGGCCCAGGCCTTTATCGGGAGCCGTTCGGACAAGCCTACCCAGGTAACGCCCTGGCATTATCGCAGCACGGACGGAAACTTCACGGACTATTTGATCTATGAGGTCTGCGTGATCTAAGCAAAAAGCAAGCGTTTCTGCAAGTAAGTCAACAAATAAGCCAACTCACTTGCAAAAACGCGGCTTTTTTGCAAATGACTTTAGTTATTTACATCAAGAAAGTGAGATTTGCTATGACTCCATTCACGATCTTCCAGAACGTCAAAACCGGCGCGTATGCTGCGGTCTATGACTTTGCGCTCCCGACTATGACCGGCCTCGGCCGCAAAGAGGAATGGCAGCCGGTCTACCACGGCCAGGCGAGCGGCTTACTCGATAAGGCCAGGCAGCGCGAGGCGTTTGTCGAGGCCCAGGAGCTTCGCGGCTGATACCTGTCGAAACTGCTTAATAATTTCAGTAAAACCCCGAGCGCTTTGTCAGCATACGAAACTTACTAAACACGATAAAATCATAATTGTTCCAAGGAACACAACAAAATCAAACTTTTCAGGAGGATATAAAAATGAAGGACATGACTACCGTGCTGAACAAGAAGATCGTTAACAAGGAGACCAACGAGGTTCGCCTGGTCGTCAAGATCGACGAAGAGAATCGCAAAATCTTCTCCGTTCCTGCGAGCGAGCCCACCGCTGAGCCGACCCGCATGGCTGCTGCTTCCTACGATCGCCGCTGGCGTCTCTGCGAAGAGCCTGCCGCCGAAGAGCAGACCGCCACCGAGCCCCAGGCCGAAGAACCGAAGACCGAGGCCCCTGCCACGGAGGACAAGCCCGAGCCGATGAAGATGAGCGAGACGATCACCGCCCTCGAGACGATCTTCGACAAGCTCAACGCGATCTACTTCGAAAGCAAGCTGCCTCGTCCGGTCATCACCGTTCAGACCACGCCGAAAGCGTACGGCCATTGCTCCACCAAGAAGATCTGGAAGTCCGAGAATGAGGGCATGTATGAGATCAACCTCGGCGCCGAGTTCATCAACCGCCCGAAGGAATCCACCTGCGCGACCCTGCTGCATGAAATGGTTCACCTCTTCTGCACTGAGAACGAGATCGCCGACACCTGCCAGAATGGCCGCTACCACAACAAGACCTTCAAGGCTGAGTGCGAGAGTCGCGACCTGATCGTCGAGTATGACCGCGCCAACGGTTACGCGCATACCTCTCCGACCGACGCCTTCAAGGCTAAGCTCGCCGAGGCTGGCGTTGATCTGAGCGTCCGCTTCGCCCGCGTCATGCCGAAGGCTAAGGCCAAGGCCGAGCGCGAGAAGGCCCACCGCTACGTCTGCCCCGTCTGCGGTCAGGAGGTTCGTACTACTTCCGAGCTCAGCCTGATTTGCGGGCATTGCAACGTCACCATGGACCGCCTGGACTAACCCAGGCGAGTCCAAAATCTGGGAGTGTAAACACCAGGGCCCTGGGCGTAGAACGCGATACGGCTCGTCCAGGAGCTCCGTAGGATAATTTAAGGAGGAATGATAAATGACTCAAGCTCAAAGAGACGTCTACATGGCCTTGCTGATGGCTGGACGTGAAGACGAGGCTACGGCCTACCGCGATAAAGTCGAGGCAGCAAGCTATGACTCTGCGCGGGCTCGTGCAAACGCGAATACCTACTACGTCGACAAGCACGGCAAGAAGATCGAGGCTGATATGCTTATCAGCATCGGCGGCAAGGCACCTGAGCTCGTCCTGCTCTGCGGGGACGATAACCTCGGCGTGAACGCCTCAAATCCCGCATACTTAGAGGCTCATCCCGAGGCCCGTCAAGAGTGTTATCCGCTCAGCGAGTTCGCGAGCAACGATATTGAAATTATTAAGGAGGATATGAATCATGTATAAGTATTGCCCGCATTGCGGAAAGCCCTTCCTGGAGCCCGACAAGCCTCGCACGGTCGGTCTGGTCTCGCAGGTCAAGGAGTTTATCACCTGGGCGCAGATCAAGGAATGGTCCGACCTGCGCGAGGCGTCTAAGCACTTCGAGATTGGTGACGAGATTCACGACGAGCTCAAGACCGGCGAGCCGATCACCCTGGTCGTCGTTGAGAAGGATAAGCCCTTTGACGGCGATGTCATGTTCATGCTCAAGGACTGCTTGCGTGATACCTACCCCATGAATGACGACTGCACGAACGCGGGCGGCTGGAAGGCAAGCAAGCTCCGCAAGGTCCTCAATACCGAGATTCTGGCTTTGCTTCCCGACGATATGCGGGCGGCGATCAAGCCGAGAGTGATCGACGGCGAGAGTGATCTCCTCTGGCTCGCTTCTGAGATGGAGGTTTTCGGCCCGCATGACTGGACCGAAAACGACCCCGATTGCGGCGAGCAGATGGCGTACTACAAGCGTCGCGGAAACCGTATCAAAGCTCTCGGCGACGAGGGCGAGTCTGCGTACAGCTGGTGGGAGCGTTCTCCTAATGCGAGCGACGCTACCAGCTTCTGTCGTGTCTACAGCAACGGCAACGCCAGCTACTACAACGCCAGCGGCTCGTATGGCGTGGCCTTCGGCTTCTGTGTTTAATCTGCGGTCTAATAATCCCCAGCCCGTCAGGGCTGGGGACAAGTAAGAAGGAGGATTCCTATGGGATTGAGAGAACTGCGCCAGGCAAAGGGCCTGACCTTAAAAGGTCTGGCCGCACTGAGCGGCGTTAACTATATGAAGATTCACCAGATCGAGACGGGCAAGATCAACCCTGAGAATATTGCGCTCAAGACCGCCGTGAAACTGGCGAAGGCGCTTGACTGCAAGCCCGAAGACATTCTCGCCAAGTAGAGGGACTGCTCATGGACGACGCCGAATATATCTACAAGCAAGACGTCAAAGAGAAAGCCATCACCGCGCGGAGCTCGCATAAGTATGGCAGCTCTCGCCGTCGTCGCTGCGGCCTTTCCAGCGACAATTTAACACGAAAGGAATGGGAACGTATGAACGGCCCAGTACATACTCTCAAGCCCGATGAGGCTCTTTCCTGGGACAGGTTCAGAGCTTTGCCGAGGAGCTTGCAGCAGGACTATATCAAGCATATCCTCTCGAAGTTTAAGGTCGGGCCCGCGGCGCTCGGTCGTATGTTCGGCGTCAGCGAGGCCTATTGCGGGGACTACCTCAAAAAGCAGCTCGGCGTCACTTTCCAGGGACGCACGACCCGACAGGAGACCTTGCGCTTCCTCAACGCCTACCGCCCCGAGCGTGGGCCTGTTTGCGCCGACAAAAAAAACACCGAACTCATGCGGGTCTCTTTGACCTTCTGCGGCGGCTTCTCGCCCGATGCTATCGCAGCAAGGTTGCAAGGGCTTTTCCCTGCGGGCGCAGCGGTCTCGGTTACGGTCGATATTTCTGCTGTTGAGGCTTGACCTTTGCTGTATCGCCCTACAGCAAACAGCAGTCTTACAGCGGAGGGAATTATCTCTCTGCTGTAAGACGAAAGCCTTGCTATTACTGGCTTTTTGACTCTTTACAGCAGATACAGCAGATTTTCTATATAAGGGATAAGAATTAAGAAAAACCGTTATAGAATTATAATTTGGTTGCTTAATTTTAATATTGTATATAGAAAATCCGCTTTTTGTTTATTTCGTTTATTCCGCTGGAGAAGGAGGTTGACATGGCGAAAAGTAAAAAGCACGGGCCGGCTCAGAAGTCGAAAAGCTCCTACGCCCAGGAGCTTCAGATAAAGAAACAGCTCGGCGCGAATATCATAGCGGACTGGACCGCGCAGCTCTGTCTCGATACGATGGCGATCGTTCTCAATGACCCCGAAGTCATGGGCCATAGCGCGCTCGGCTCGAAACGGCTCATGCGCGTCTGCGAGGCCTTCAACGAGCTATTTGATAAGACTCGGCTTGCTCTCTCTAAGAGCGATGAGGCTGAATACTGGCGCGTAAAGATCGACCAGGCGCAAGAGCGCATCTTCGGTCCCGATTATCTTCACTGGCAAGAGCGCTATTCCTACTGGGACGAGCGTGACACTTATTAAGGAGGAAAGATCATGGCTCGATTGACAAAGAGGACGCCGCATGGCTGGGAGCTTGCTGCGCCGTGTGCGCCTGGCGTGCCTTTGGCCGCGCTCGCGCGGTATGAGAATATCGGCAGCGCACACCAGTTTAGACACCTCAGCGAACTCAATACGCCGAAGAGCCCTTACCCTGACGGCGATACAAGCATTTTGGAGTGTCCTTGCTGTGGGAGCGGTGAATGGCTCCATAACGCCGATGAGCGCAAGGCCAACTTCTGCGGGCAATGCGGACAGGCGATCGACTGGACCGAGCCCGAAGTCCATTGCAGGGACTGTGAGCACCTGACTTTCTCCGACTGTTATGGCGAGTGCGGGAAAGGCTATAAGGGAATCGTCCAGCCTGGGGACTCTTGCGGGAAAGGCGAGCATAAGTAAAGAGACTTTGCCAGTCTCTTTCTTTTCGGCGGTTTTGCCTACTAATTTCAGTAAATCCTCGAGCGCTTTGTCAGCATACGAAACTTACTAAATACGATAAAATCATAATTGTTGAGAGCAATAAACCACAACAATTACGGAGGTATTTATCATGCTGAAACTTAAGGACATTCTCGCTGCTGCAAACGCTAAGGTTGCCGAGTATATGGCTCAGGGCTATATGATCTCTTGGATGAACGCTTCTTTCGGTTATAGGTTCCGCGTGGACCTTGAGAAAAACGGCGATTGCGTCCGCGTCAAGGTCGACAGCTTCCACAACTGGGAACGCGCTTCGAGCATTGATGGTCTGACCCTGCAGGTCGTTCGCATTGCTCGCGCCGACGCTTTTGAAGATCGTGACGTTGAGCCCCTCTACTCCAAAAACTTCTACGACCTGTCCCGTTATGGTCGCGGTCAGGCCTTTACCGAATCCCTCGAAGAAAAGCAGGCCGCTTGCGATAAAGTCATTGCGAGATACCTTGCATCTGATCGTGATACCCGCACCGAGCTCCAGCCTTCCGCAGCGTTTATTCGCTCGCTGAAACAGCGCAAGGGCTTCACCAACGCGACTCGCAATAATATCCGCGTCTATCGCTGCGTCGCAGGTTACACCATCGAAATGGCCGGCCGCAATGGCGCCAAGGCTAAGAGCGAGCTCATTCGCCTGCCTGGCACGAAATAAGCGCCTGTCAGAAGTGCTTAGCGAAATCAGTAAAATCTCGAGCAGTTCGTCGGCATACGAAACTTACTAAACACGGTAAAATCATAATTGTTGAGAGCAATAAACCACAACAATTATGGAGGCTGAGTTTATGGCAAGAGAGTATGTTGTCGAGAATAACGACTTTAGCGAGTTCGAGCATTTGACGCTGAATCGCATCGACCGAAACGGGACCCACTACTACACCGACTGCCGATGCCCGAAGTGTGGCGGCTCTGGTAACATTTATTACTACGCCCATGTTGAGGGCGGCGTGTGCTTCCTCTGTGGCGGCTCTGGCGTGCACCCCACGCAAGTTGTCGTTCGCCGGATTGAATACCAGCGCGTACTTGACGCCAAGCGCCTTGAGCGAGCTCGCAAAGCGGCACCCGCGATGAACGCAGCCTTCCTCGAGCGTGAGGGCTTCTCCAAAGACGGTAAGACCTATATCGTGCTCGGCGATACCTACGCAATCCGCGAAGACCTGAAAGCCGCTGGCGCAAAGTTCAGCTACAATCTCGGTTGGCACTTCCCCGAGCCGAATCCCAATTACGCTACGCACGAGCTCAGCAAGGACGCCGTTGTCTTTCAGGACGAAGAAGAGACTGTGACCGTGCTTCGCGAGCTGCCTAACGGCGTGCTCGACTGGCCCTATGACGTTTACTATTTGCAAGAGTACGTCAAGCGCCTGCAAGAAGAGTATAAAGCGAGCCTCCTGCCTGAGACTACGTTCTTCGGTGAGCTCGGGCAGAAGGTTGAGCTTACTCTCGCGCTTGATCGTCGCAGCTTCTTCGATACGCAATGGGGCTCCACCGCGATCTACGCCTTTACCGATGCCGAAGGCCATCACTTCATTTGGAAGACGGCTTCCTGGCCTGACGCCTTGACGAAGGTTAACGAGGGCGATTCCATCGTTCTTAAGGGCACGATCAAGGAGCATAACGAGTATAAAGGCTGCAAGCAGACTGTGCTCACGCGCTGCAAGATCGTGGCGTAAGTCCAGGTCGTCTGTATCGCGTCCAAAATCTGGGAGTATAAACACCAGGGTCCCAGGTCTAAAACGCGATACGGGCCACCCAGGAGCCCCGTAGGATAGTTTAAGGAGGAATGACTTATAGACTGCTATATCGGTGTCCTTCATCGGTCCGAGTATTCCTCGCTCGTGACCTTGGACGAGCTCAAGAATCACATTGAAGACCAGAAGGAATATAACCGCAGTTTGCGGGACGACCCCGCGCTTTGTAACTGCGAGAGCCTCTACGCGAAGGTGTTTACGCTTAAGCAGTACGCCGATCGGCGGCGCAGCACAGATTTGACTCGCTTTTCGTTCTGCCCCGATTGCGGGAAGAGAATCGACTGGAAGAGCATTGCTAAGGAGCCTCGGCCGCCCTAAACGAAAAGACCGTCCAGGTCAAACCTGAACGGTCAAATCGAGTGCCAGCCAGAAACCATAACGCAAGACAATGATCTCGCATTCAGGTGTTCGACCAGCGATTAAAATGGTGGAGCTGAGGGGAATCGAACCCCTGTCCGAAAGCAACTTGACAGGACTTTCTCCGGGCGCAGTCTGTTATTTACATTCCCTCGGTGCGGCGGGAACAGACACTCTTCGCACCTTGGTAGCTTCATGATGCATGACGCAGGCAAAGCTTACTGCGTTCACGGACGCCGCTTCGTCACGCCCAAGCCCGGCTCGCGGCCCTTCCGGGGAGGACGGGTTGCCTAATTAGGCAGCCAGAGCAACTTTAGAGTTGTCAGTTAATTTAGAAAAAATGCCCGTTTTATGGAGGCCAGGCGCCTCCGCCCGCTTATCCAGCCTCACTGCCCCCGTCGAAACCAGTGCAGCCCCGTATTGCAGCGAAAACTCGCTGCGGATCGCTGGAAAAATCGATCAAACTCTTGTTGCTTTTATCATCCACTTCATGGGCAGGATCTTGGCCACGAAGCGATAGAACTTGTTGAAGGCCGTGGGCGTGTAGAACGTCCGGCCCTTTTTTGCTGCCCGGATCGTCCCGGCGACGACCCTGACCGGGTCGCACCAGGGGATGTTGCCGAACAGATCGTGGTCGCCCGCGGCGTCGAAGAACTCCGTCTTCATGGGGCCGGGGCAGACGGCGGTGACCGTGATGCCCTTTGGCCGCAGCTCATCGGCAAGACCACCGGTGAACGCGGAAACATACGCCTTGGACGCGCTGTAGACCGTCATGCGGGGCGTAGGGCAGAAGGCCGCGATGGACGAGACGTTGATGATCTTCGCCCCGCGCGTCATGAACGGGACGACGGTCTGCGTCACCATCGTGAGCGCGCGGACATTGAGGTCGACCACGCGCATCACATCGGCGGACGACGCCGAGGCGCCGATATTGCCCGTGGTACCGCAGCCGGCGTTATTGACCAGCAGCCGCACGTCGACTTTCTGCTCCGCCAGCTTTTCGCCGAGATAGCGGAAGCTCTTGGGGTCGAGCAGGTTGAGGCCGATGCACACGAATTTCTTCTCCGGGAACTGCTGGGCCAGCTCTTCGAGCTTGCCCACGCGGCGGGCGATGAGCCAGAACTCTTCGATGTCGGGAAATTCGCGCACGAGCTGGCGCGTGAACTCCGCGCCGAGACCGGCGGACGCGCCGGTGATGACGGCCGCGGTCATCCGCGTCCGTAGGGGTCGCGGAGCTTGTCGGGTTCGGGGTATTCCTCGCCCTTCGTATCGACGCGGATGGAGGCGATCTTCTGCTCGGTGAGCGGACGGTCGTTGCCGTCGGTCTTCGTCGCGGCGATCTTGTCGACGACATCCATGCCCTCGAGCACCTTGCCGAAGGCGGCGTACTGCCCGTCGAGGAACTCGCCGTCTTCATGCATGATGAAGAACTGGCTGCCCGCGGAGTTGGGCGACTGCGCACGCGCCATGGAGACCACGCCGCGCTTGTGGCTGAGGTTGTTCTTCACGCCGTTGAGCTTGAACTCGCCCTTGATGCAGTAGCCGGGGCCGCCGGTGCCGGTGCCCTTCGGGCAGCCGCCCTGGATCATGAAGCCGGAGATGACCCGGTGGAAGATCAGGCCGTCATAGAAGCCCTTGTTGGCGAGCGCGATCATGTTGCGCACGCTCTGCGGCGCTTTTTCGGGGTAGAGCTCGCAGACGATCTTGCCGCCGTCTGCCATCGTGATGGTCATAATGGGATTTTCCATGGGTTACCGTCCTTTCATTGCGCGGTCGATCTGACGCTTGGCGTCTTTTTTCGCGGCGTCCTCCCGCTTGTCGTAGAGTTTTTTGCCCCGGGCCAGCGCGACCTCGACCTTGACGAGACTGCCGCGGAAGTACACCGAGAGCGGAATGAGCGCATACCCGTCCTGCTTGACCCGGCCGAACAGGCGCATGATCTCGCGCTTGTGCATGAGGAGCCGGCGGGGACGGAGCGGATCCTTGTTGAAGATGTTGCCCTGCTCATAGGGCGCGATATGCATCTGCCGGATATAGAGCTGCCCGTCCTTGATCTGGCACCAGGCCTCCTTGAGGCTCAGCGTGCCGAGACGGATGGACTTGACCTCAGTGCCGGTGAGCTCGATGCCGGCTTCGAATTTTTCGTCGATGAAATATTCATGAAAGGCCTTCTGATTTCTTGCGGCGATCTTCACGCCCTCCGCCATCGCGCGCACCTCCTCCCGGCGAACATATGTGGTGATATTATACGTATATTATACCTGTCCTGTCAAGGCTTGAAACCGCGAAGACGGCCGTATGGCGCACATTCCGCGGCCGGCGCGCATAGACTACCGGTATTCCAGAACTCAGGAGGGGCTTATTTATGGCGGTGACGCAGTATTTTCTGGGCGGGAATACCGTCCGGGGCTTCGTGTCGTTTTATTCCGGCTTCTGCCGCGGGCCGGAGGATTTTCTGTGGGTCATCAAGGGCGGGCCCGGCTGCGGCAAGTCGAGCTTCATGAAGACCATCGGCCGTGCGGCGGAGGAGAAGGGGCTGGACGTGGAATACGTGCTGTGCTCCGGCGACCCGGAGTCGGTGGACGGCGTCTATTTCCCCGCCCTGCACACCGGCTACGCCGACGGGACCGCCCCGCACGTGCTCGAGGCCGTGACGCCGGGCGCGGCAGGGCTGTATCTCGACCTCAGCCGGTTCTATGACCGGCTCGCGCTGCAGCTGGAGCGCCGCACCATCGAGCAGCTGCAAAGGCGCTATCAATCGCTCTACCGCGAGGCATATACGAAGCTCGCCGCGCTCGCGCCTGCGGCCTGCCGCCTGCCGGACGCGGACGGCGCGCAGCGGCGCTTCCTCCGGGCGGTGACCTGCCGGGGGCTTTTCCAGTCTGCGCCGCCCGCGGGAGCCGTGCAGCTCGTTTCCGCGGCGGAGCTCGAGGCGCTGCGCGCGCGCCCCGGCGCCGTCTGGTCCCAGAATCCGCTTTTCCCGGATGAGACCGAGGCCGTCTGGCTGCCGGGCGAGGCGCGGTACTACCGCGGCCCGGATACGCCGCTGCCGGAGCTTTCGGACGTTTTTTCCCTGCTCGCGCAGGCCAAGGCGCTGCATGACGAGCTGGAGGCCGTCTATAATCCGCACGTGGACTTTGCCCGCGTCTACGCGCTGGCGCACGCGCACGCGCTGCAGCTGCTGGGGTGAGCGTTCGCTGCGATCGTTCAAAGAAAATTCAGTTGTATCTGCGGGGAAAATGTAGTAAAATATATTGAAATTTAAGAATATCCTACTCAGGAGGGAATACCAATGAAAAAACCGATCGTACTCGTGATCATGGATGGCGTGGGCCGCGGCGACGGCGGCCCCGGCGATGCTGTCAAGCAGGCCAACACCCCGACGCTCGACAAGCTGATGGCGACCTGCCCCATGACGTGGCTCAAGGCGCACGGCACGGCCGTCGGCCTGCCCACCGACGACGACATGGGCAACTCCGAGGTCGGCCACAACGCCCTCGGCTGCGGCCAGATCTACTCCCAGGGCGCCAAGCTCGTGCAGGAGTCCATCGAGACCGGCTCTTTGTACCAGTCGAAGACCTGGGTCGAGCTGACCGACAACTGCCTGCAGAACGGCAAGGCCCTGCACTTCATCGGCCTGCTGTCCGACGGCAACGTCCATTCCAACATCTCGCACCTGATCGCCATGCTGAAAAAGGCCCGCGAGATGGGCCTCAAGAAGGTCTACTGCCACATCCTGCTCGACGGCCGTGACGTCCCCGCGACGAGCGCGCTGGAGTATGTCGACCAGCTCGAGGCCGTGCTGGCCTCCCTGTCCGACGCGGAGCACGAATACAAGATCGCGTCCGGCGGCGGCCGTATGGTCATCACCATGGACCGGTATGAGGCCAACTGGCCGATGGTCGAAAAGGGCTGGCGCACACACGTGCAGGGCGAGGGCCGTCAGTTTGCCTCCGCCAAGGAAGCCATCGAGACCTACCGCGCCGAGAACCCCGGCATGATCGACCAGGATCTGCTGCCCTTCGTGATCGCAAAGGACGGCCAGCCCGTTGCCAAGATCGCCAACGGCGACAGCGTCATCCTCTTCAACTTCCGCGGCGACCGCGCGCAGGAGATCTCCCTGGCCTTCGACCGCAAGGACTTTGACCACTTTGACCGCGGCGACTACACCGGCGTGAAGTTTGCCGGTATGCTGGAGTACGACGGCGATCTCAAGATCCCGATGCACTATCTGGTCGAGCCGCCCGTCATCCGCAACACGCTGACCGAAGTCCTGTGCAAGGCAGGCGTGCACGAGTACGCCGTGTCCGAGACGCAGAAATACGGCCACGTTACCTACTTCTGGAACGGCAACCGCTCCGGCAAGGTCGACGAGAGCCTTGAGGACTACGCCGAGGTCCCGTCCGACGTCATCCCGTTTGAGCAGGCGCCCGCGATGAAGTCCGTGGAGATCACCGATCTGCTCGTCGAGGCCATGGCCTCCCACAAGTATCAGTTCCTGCGCTGCAACTACCCGAACGGCGATATGGTCGGCCACACCGGCGTTCTGAGCGCCGTTATCACGGCCATGGAGGCCGTCGACGCAGGTCTGGCCCGCGTGAAGGAAGCGGCCGACAAGTACGGCTACACCCTGCTCGTCACCGCTGACCACGGCAACGCCGACCAGATGCTCGAAACGAAGAAGGGCAAGACCAGCGTGCGCACCGCGCACTCCCTGAACCCCGTTCCCTTCATCATCTACGATCCGGACAACAAGTACGAGATCAAGGACGGCCATTATGGCCTTGCCAACGTCGCGCCGACCATCGTCACCATGATGGGCCTCGAGACCCCCGACTGCTGGCAGCCGAGCATGATTTAAGCTTTATTCCCAACAGGCGGGGCATCCTGCCCCGCCTGTTTCCGACGTTCGTTCTCCGGAGGTATTTGTCCCATGCGAAAGAAGCTCTCAATCCTTATGATTCTGATCCTGGTTCTGGCGCAGCTGTGCGCCTGCGGCAAGACGCAGGCTGACCCTGCGCCGGCAGCAGGATCAGAATCAGCCGTCCCGGCAGCCAAGCCGGACGAGCCTGCGGCCGAGGCGCCCGCGCCGGAGCCGGCCGATCCGCATGTGCCCGACCGCGTACTGGCCTCCAGGTATTATTCCGCGGAGATCTACGAGACCACCATCCGGCAGTACCGCTGCTCGATCGAGAGCCGGGAATACGTCGTCTCCGACGGCGTGACGGCCCGCGCCTTCCGCGCCACAGGCGTCGGCGGGCCGAGCAAATTCCTCGACCATACCGTGCAGGAGGGCGGGACACTGCACTACTTTGACGCCGCCTCCGGCAAATGGGTCGAGACGCCGCTGGCCGAGGGCAAATACGCCTCGCCGGTCGTCGTGATCGAGCTTGCCTCCGGCGCGTCCTACTTCCTCACGCTGCCGCGCACCTTCGTCCTGCACGAAAACGACACCAAGGAATACCTGCCGGAGATGGACGGCACGCTCTACGTCACGAAGACGCCGGACGGCTTCCATCTGACCGTGAACGGCTACGGGCTGGCCGAGGGGCGCGTGACGGACTGCCTGATCCTCTCCGCACCGTTCCAGCTGGTTGACTGGAGCATGCAGAACTGCGCCATGGCCTGGGTCACCTATGTGCAGAACGGCGCGTCCCACTGGTGCTTCGACGGCTATTACCGCAAGTCCCCGGCCAATTATATCCCCTCCGGCACAAACTACTATTACTGCTGCGCCGCATCCTACTGCATCAAGGGCTTCCTTTCCCGTATGCCCATGTGCAAAGAGGCCGCCGCGCTCACCATCGTCACGCTCGACACCATGGCGCAGCGCCAGAACGAATACGGCTACTGGGCCACCGAGCCCGGCAGCGAATGGCTGCAGGGCGACTACGGCATCGGCCCGGGCTTCTACGACACCCGGTTCAATACCGACCTGCTGGAGATCTACATCAAGGCCGCGCGCAAGTTCGGCAAGGGCATGTTCGACGAGACGATCACCCGGTACCTCGGCTTCTTCAGCCAGATCGCGGACACCAGCCACATCTCCACGGAGGCGGGCGGCTGGCTGATCCCGGACTACTGGCACCCGTCGGAGATCACCGCGCCGCATACCTCGCTCAACCATCAGGCGTCGGAGTGTCTGGCGCTCTACCACGCGTCCGACCTGTTTGACCGCGAGGATCTGCGCGCGCTGGCCGACCGGATGCTGCTGGCCATCGAGGATACCGGCTCCGGCTGGGTCATGCCGGACCACAATCTCTACTACAGCATCAAGCCCGACGGCACCTACGTCGAGGGCGACTATCCCTACCTCACCTACAATGATCTATTGTACCTGCGCAAGTATCTCACCGGCTTCGGCAAGACGGAAAACGAGACGCTGACCTATCTCATGGGTGAAAAGCTCCAATGGATGCAGCGCCACGGCGTCACCGGCTATGAAAAGAGCTGAAATCCTATTTTTTACTTGTACTTTCCCGGTGAATCGGTTAGAATGAATTGAATATCCCAGAAGGAGGAATCTTGATGATCCGTATGAATACAGACATCGGCCAGATCACGGTCGACAGCGCTGTCTATACCAATATCGCCGGCTTCGCCGCGACCAACTGCTTCGGCGTCAAGGGCATGGCTGTGCGCTCCATGACGGACGGGCTTGTGCATCTGCTGCGCAAGGAAGCCATGGGCAAGGGCGTCAAGGTCACGTTCAACGCCGACAATTCCCTCTCCATCGACCTGCACATCATGGTCGACAAGAATGTCAATCTCAGCGCGATCGCGTCCTCCATCATCGGCGAGGTCCGCTATTTCGTCACCAAGTCCACGGGCACCGAGGTGCGTGCCGTGAACGTATTCGTCGACTCCATGTCGGTCGACTGATCTCAATTCACGCGCACACGCTGGCGCTCACGGAGGTAAACCACCATGATCAAATCCATTGACGGCGCGGTATTTTCCCGGATGATGCTCTCCGCCGCTGCCGAGATCGACCTGAATAAGCAGAAGGTCAACGAGCTGAACGTCTTCCCCGTCCCCGACGGCGACACCGGCACGAACATGAGCATGACGCTGAACGCCGCCAGCACCGAGCTGCGCCGCGCAGAGAACGTGACGCTTACTAAGGCCGCCGATATGACCGCTTCCGCGCTTCTGCGCGGGGCCAGAGGCAACTCTGGCGTCATCCTGTCCCTGCTGTTCCGCGGCTTTTCCAAGGCGCTCAAGGGCAAGCTCGAGGCCGACGGCCGCGACTTTGCCGCCGCGCTGACTGCAGGCGTCGAGGCCGCCTACAAGGCCGTCATGAAGCCCGCCGAGGGCACCATCCTGACCGTCTCCCGCCTGACGGCGGACGCCGCGCGCGACCTCGCCGAGGAAAACTGCGAGATCGAATACGTGCTCCAGCACTGCCTGGACACCGCGCACGCCGCGCTCGACAATACCGTCAACCAGAACCCCGTCCTCAAAAAGGCCGGCGTCGTCGACGCGGGCGGCATGGGCTTCTGCCTGATCCTGCGCGGCATGCTCGAGAGCCTGCGCGGCAACGACGTTGTCTGCGAGGACACGGGCGCGGCGAACGAAGAGGCTGATTTCGGCATTTTTGACTCTGAGGACATCACCTTTGCCTTCGACACGGTCTTTATCGTCCGCAAGCGCGAGGATATCACCTCGCTCGACCCGCTGCGCGAGTATCTCGGCAGCATCGGCGACAGTCTCGTCATCGGCGAGGACGACGAGGCCTTCAAGGTCCACGTACATACGAACATTCCGGGCGACGCGCTGAGCGAGGCCCAGAAGTATGGGACGCTGGAGCTGGCGAAGATTGAGAACATGCGCCTGCAGCACGACGATCTGACCGCCGGGCGCAAGGCCCGGTCGACCGACGATCTCGAGGCCGTGGAAAAGGAGCTGGAAAGCCAGCCCGCGCCGCAGCCGGATGGCCCGGCCGCGCCCGAAAAGCGCTACGGCAGCGTCGCCGTGTGCGCGGGCGAAGGGCTCGCGGGCGTGTTCCGCGATCTTGGCGTCGACGAGATCATCGAGGGCGGGCAGACCATGAACCCCTCGACCGAGGACATCCTCCACGCGATTGAAAAGACCCCGGCAGAGATCGTCTTCGTCCTGCCCAACAACAAGAACATCATCATGGCCGCGCAGGCCGCGGCGGAGCTCGCCGCGCGCGAGGTCGTCGTCATCCCGACGAAAACCGTCCCGCAGGGCATCAGCGCGATGCTCTCCTTCGACCCCGGCATGGAGCCGAGCGAGAACGAGGCCGCCATGACCGACTGCCTCTCCGGCGTCATGACCATGCAGATCACCTACGCCGCGCGCGATTCCGACTTTGACGGCTTCGACATCCACGCAGGCGACTACCTGGGCCTGTGCGACGGCGCGCTGGCCGGGACCACACAGGACATCACCGCCCTGCTCGCGACCCTCGCGGACAAGGCCGCGGCGGCCGGAAAGGAATTCATCAACATCTTCTACGGCGCCGATATCTCCGAATCCGACGCCGAACAGGCCCTGGCTCTGTTCCAGCAGCACGCCCCCGACGCCGAAGTCAACCTCGTCTCCGGCGGCCAGCCGATCTACTACTACCTGATCTCGGCAGAATGACCGATCCCAAAAAGACGCTCCCGGAGGGAGCGTCTTTTTTCTGCGTGCGGAGCTTTTTGCGCTTGCGTGTGCGGGAAATATTTACTATAGTAATATTGGAAGAAAAGAAAAAAGGAGGAATCTGTACGATGAAACGGAAACTTTGTGCGCTGCTGCTGGCGGTGGGAATGATCGTCTCATTTGCGGCCGCGGCCGGGGCGGCTGCCTTTGCCGATGTGCCGGGCGGCAGCTGGTACGCCGCCGGCGTCAGCCTCGCCGCGGAGAAGGGGATCATGACCGGGACCGGCGAGACGACCTTCTCGCCGCGCAGGCCGGTCAGCTGGGCGCAGGCCATCACGATCGCCGCGCGTCTGCACGCGCAGAACACCGGCAAGAGCGTCCCGGCGGCGGACGAAGAAGAAGCCTGGTACGCGCCCGCGCTCGCCTACGCAAAGACGAACGCCCTTCTGCCGCCCGACTGCCCGGAGGATGAAGCGGCCCTCACCGGCCCGCTCAGCCGCAGATCGCTTGCCTATCTGCTGGCAAAGGGCACGCCGCAGCCCTTGCAGACCATCAACGACGGGCAGCTGACGGATATCGGCGCGCTTTCTGCCGACGAACAGGCGGCTATCCGCACCATTGCGGCCGGCGGCGTCATGGCCGGCAAATCCGGCGGACTGTTTGACCCGGAGGGCCGCGCCACGCGGGCAGAGCTCGCCGTGACCGTCGCGCGCCTGCTGGACCCGGCGCTGCGCACCGCGCAGGACCGCAGCCGCCAGAACATCTCCGATGATACGCTCGGGAACTTCACCACCGGCGGCATCGCCGATGAGGCCAGCGACGGCTATACCTACTGTCTGGTCGAAGGCTGGTCCAAAAAGGGCATCGGTCAGACCTCCTACGTGCTTCGCCGGGACAAAACGGGCGCGCAGACCGTGCTCTGGTCGACGCTGGACTACCGGCTGGAGGATATCAGCCTCTATGACGGCTATCTCTACATGCGCGGCGGTCGGACAAAGGAACCGTATGGCGGGACCATCATGCGCATCCAGAAGACCGGCGGCGAGCCGGAGCTCCTCTACAAAAACACGCTCGGCATCGAGACCTATACGCTCTATGACGGCCAGCTGTACATTCTGGAGATGTCCTCCAAGCCGGAGAACTACAAAAACTGGGGCTACCGCATCTGCCGCGTGGAAAACGGGCAGGCAAAGCAGATCGGCCGGGGCCTGAATTTCGACCAGGCGCTCTATACAGACGTGCTCTACGGCTTCGGCGGAAAGCTTTACTTCATCCGGGACGAGAACAGCTCCTGCGGGCTGTACGCGATCGATCTGGAGACAGACAAGCAGGAGCTGATCTATGACGGAAACTTTGAGGAAGCCGTCTTCTACGATAACAAGCTCTACTTCATTCCCTGGGACAACCATCACTACGGCCACGCCTTCTACCGCCTCAGCCTGACCGGCGGCGAGCCGGAGCTGCTGTTCGATATCCCGCAGGCCGCGATGCAGTCCATTGCGCTGCGCTGCTACCACAACACGTTCTATCTGGTCGGCCGCACCAGTAAGGCTGTCTGGCGGCTCGGCATGGACGGCTCGCTCACGCAGGTGGCCAGCATCCTGACGGGCCTGTGCCAGACGCTGAGCTTCTTCGACGATCAGCTCGTCATCTCCGTCGACGAGCCGCAGGGCACGGCGACCGAGGACAACATGCTCTGGTCTCTCAGCCAGCCCGGCGGCACGCCGTCGATCTTCATCGACTGGTTCCGCCTCCCCGGTGAGGTCCGGCCCGCAGAATAAACAAACACCCCCGCCGCGGATGCGGCGGGGGTCGTTGTTTTTTATCCCTTCAGCTTATCGAAGAAGCTTTTGCGTTTGGGCTGGCCGTCTTCGCCGACGGAGGATTCGAGCTGGCGGAGCAGCTCCTTCTGCTCGCGCGTGAGCCTGGTCGGCGTCTCGACGACGACGGTGACGAACTGGTCGCCGCGCGTCTTGTAGCCGACGTAGGGGATACCCTTGCCGCGCAGGCGGAAGGTGGTGCCGGTCTGCGTGCCCTCGGGGATCTGGTAGCGGACCTTGCCGTCGAGCGTCGGGACCTCGATGGACGCGCCGAGCGCGGCCTGCGTGAAGGAGATGGGCATCTGGCACATGACATTCGCGCCGTCACGCGTGAAGATCGGGTGCTTGCGCACCGAGACCGTCACGAGCAGATCGCCGTTCGGGCCGCCGTTCGATCCGGCGTTGCCCTCGTCGCGCACGCGGAAGGACTGGCCGTCGTCGATACCGGCCGGGACCTTGACCTTGATGGTCTTGGTGTGGCGGACCTTGCCCTTGCCGCGGCAGGCGGTGCAGGGGTCGGTGATGATGGTGCCGGTGCCGCCGCACTGCGGGCACGGCTGCGAGGACTGCATGGTCATGCCCATGAAGTTCTGCTGCGTGCGCACGGTGCCGGTGCCGTGGCAATACGTACAGGTCTGCGGGGTCGTGCCTTCCTTCGCGCCGGTGCCGTGGCAGGTGCTGCAGGTCTCGATGCGGGAGAAGGTGATCTCGCGCTCGCAGCCGAAGGCCGCGTCTTCAAAGCTGATCTCGATCTCGCTGACAACGTTCTGGCCCTTGCTCGGCCCTCTTCTGCGGCCGGAGGATGACGAAGCGCCGCCGCCGAAAAAGTCGCCGAAGATATCACCCAGATCTCCGAAGCCGCCGAAGCCGCCGCCAAACCCGCCGCCGAAGCCGGCGCCCGCGTTCGGGTTGAAGTTCGGGTCGACGCCCGCGAAGCCGTACTGGTCGTACCGTGCCTTTTTGTCGGCGTCGGAGAGGACCTCATAGGCCTCGTTGATCTCCTTGAACTTTTCCTCGGCAGATTTGTCGCCGGGGTTCTGGTCGGGGTGATATTTCATGGCCAGCTTGCGGTAGGCCTTTTTGATCTCGGCATCGGACGCGTTTTTCTCCACGCCCAACACCTCGTAATAATCTCGTTTGTTCTGATCTGCCATAGTTTCTCACCTCAGATTCGGTGGGCAACAGCCGATAGGGGCGGACGGGCCGCCCCTACCAAGCTATATTCCGCGAATTAGTTGTCCTTGACCTCTTCGTAGTCCGCGTCGACGACGCCGTCGTCATTGCCGCCGGCCTGCTGGCCTGCGCCCGCGTTCGGGGCAGCGTTGGCCTCGCCCTGCGGAGCCGCGTTCTTGTAGAGCTTCTCAGACACGGCGTAGAACGCCTTCTGGACCTCTTCGGTGGCTGCCTTGATGGCTGCAAGGTCGGTGCCCTTCTGGGCGGTCTTCAGCTTCTCGATGGCTTCCTTGACGGGGGCCTTCTCTGCCTCGGTGACCTTGTCGCCCATCTCGTTCAGGGTCTTTTCGGACTGGTAGATGATCTGGTCGGCGTTGTTGCGGGTATCGACCTCGTCCTTGCGGGCCTTGTCTTCCGCCGCATACTGCTCGGCTTCCTTGACGGCCTTGTCGATGTCTTCCTTGGAGAGGTTGGAAGACGCGGTGATGGTGATCTTCTGCTCAGCGCCGGTGCCGAGGTCCTTCGCGGAGACGTTCACGATGCCGTTGGCATCGATGTCGAACGTGACCTCGATCTGCGGGACACCGCGGGGCGCCGGAGCGATACCGGTCAGCTGGAACTTGCCGAGGGTCTTGTTGTCGGCAGCCATCTCACGCTCGCCCTGCAGGACGTGGACCTCAACGGAGGTCTGGTTGTCAGCGGCGGTGGAGAAGACCTGGCTCTTTTTGGTCGGGATGGTGGTATTGCGGTCGATCAGCTTGGTGAACACGCCGCCCATCGTCTCAATGCCGAGCGACAGCGGAGTGACGTCGAGCAGCAGCAGGCCCTTGACGTCGCCGCCAAGCACGCCGCCCTGGATGGCTGCGCCGACAGCCACGCACTCGTCGGGGTTGATGCCCTTGAAGCCTTCCTTGCCGGTCAGCTTCTTGACCTCGTCCTGCACGGCCGGGATACGGGTCGAGCCGCCGACCAGGAGGACCTTGGAGATATCATTGGCAGTCAGGCCTGCGTCGGCCATGGCCTGCTTGACCGGGCCCGCGGTCGCTTCGACCAGATGGGCGGTCAGCTCGTTGAACTTTGCCCGCGTCAGCGTGACGTCGAGGTGCTTCGGGCCGGTGGCGTCAGCGGTGATATACGGGAGGTTGATGTTGGTGGAGGTAACACCGGACAGCTCGATCTTGGCCTTCTCAGCGGCTTCCTTCAGTCTCTGCATGGCGACCTTGTCGTTGGACAGGTCGATGCCCTCTGCCTTCTTGAACTCGGAGACGAGGTAGTTCATGACGCACTCGTCAAAATCGTCGCCGCCGAGGTGGGTGTTGCCGTTGGTGGCCAGAACTTCGATGACGCCGTCGCCGATGTCCAGGATGGAGACATCGAACGTGCCGCCGCCGAGGTCATAGACCATGACCTTCTGCTCGGCTTCCTTGTCGACACCGTAGGCCAGCGCAGCCGCGGTCGGCTCGTTGATGATACGCTTGACGTCGAGACCGGCGATCTTGCCGGCGTCCTTGGTGGCCTGACGCTGGGCGTCGTTGAAGTAGGCCG
>ENA-UOOC01000189-UOOC01000189.1-human-gut-metagenome-genome-assembly--contig:-C48old-NODE-189-length-70761-cov-8.919667_pt1 | contig 70761 bp, 78 predicted proteins | sample MGYA00242469_ERZ724016 | MGnify/ENA metagenome assembly ERZ724016 | reverse complement strand
ATTTTGCACTATAATTTGTTTCAGATTTTACTCGGGAGAAGGGAAATGAAGAAAAAATTGTGCTCGTTGCTGATTGCAATCTGTTTATTTGCTTTTGTGCTTTTGTCCTTTGCCGCCTGCGCTTCGTCTAATCTCAAATATGAAGCGATGTATGGGGACGACTCATATTGGTGGAGTGTTTCGGGGAGTTACGGCGACAGTACAGTCAAAATTCCGAAAAAACACAACGGAGTGGCTGTGCGCACGATTTCAGCCTGGGCTTTTTCAGGCGACAAAAATTTAAAAAAGGTCACTATACCGAATACAATCGACAGCATAGGCGGATTTGCTTTTGACAACTGCAAATCGTTGAAAAAAGTAAATTTACCGCGTGCGCTGAAAAGTATAGAACACCTTTTGGGAAAAAAGGCTTATTTCGGTCCATCCTGTTTTTCAAGGTGTACAAGTCTTGAAGAAATTGTCATACCTGAAAACGTTTTGGTTCTCCCCGAATATATTTTTCTCGATTGTTTGTCCTTGAAAAAAGTAACTTTGCCGAGTAGTTTAACGATAATAGAAAACAACGCTTTCAGTTATTGTTCTGCTTTGGAAACAGTTTATTTTCATGGTACTCTGAGAGAATTCAGGAATATAGAATTCGGACAGGGAAACGATTACCTATTGGATGCAAAAATCATATTTATACCTTAAATTTTCAAAAAGACAACAGCAGGTTTGGGAAGCCTGCTGTTTTTTAATCGGATTTTTTGCCTTGTTTACGTCGGAAAGACGCGTTTATAGTTTCGGTTCAGGCCTTTCGCAGAATGTCGAATTTTTCAAGCGGATAGGGACAGGGAAGTTTAAGAATCTGTCGAACCAGCTTGGCGTCGACTACGGGCGTTCCGTTTTCGTCCCGCATATCGGCGACGGCAAAAGTTTTTCCGAAGCTGTCGTTTGCGGACAGAATTTCCAAAGTGTCGCCCTCGAAAAATCTGTTGCGCATTTCGACCGCGGCAACCCCGTCCGACCAGTCTAAGACAGAGGCGACAAAATTTCCGTCGGCAACCGCCTTGGAGGTAAAAAAGTTTTCCGTTTCGTCGAAATCCTTTCCGAATAAGAAGCCCGATGTAAAAGCCCTGTGGGAAGTCTTTTTCAGCTCGTTTAAAAGTCCGTCCGACACGCTTTTTGAGAAGCTGCCGGCTAAACACGCGTCCAAAGCCCTTCTGTACGCGTTTACAACCGTGCCGACGTAGTGCGCGCTCTTCATACGCCCCTCGATTTTGAGGCTCACGGCGCCCGTTTCAAGCGCTCTGTTTAGATAAGGCATAAGGCACAAATCCCTGCTGTTCATTATGTAAACCCCTCTTTCGTCCTCGTTGAGAAACAGAGGTTTGTCGGGATGCTCTCTTTCGGTCAGGCTCACCTGCCACTCCCAGCGGCAAGCCTGCACGCACTCGCCCTTGTTGCCGCCCCGCCCCGACAGCCAGCTGCTCAAAAGACACCGCCCGGAATAAGCCATACACATTGCTCCGTGCACGAAAATTTCCAACTCGCAGTTTTTGAGAGCAGCCATCTGCACAAGGTCGTCAAACCCGCACTCGCGCGCGGCGACAATGCGCGAAACTCCCGCGTCCCGCCAGAACTCGGCGGCGCGGGCATTGGTGCAGTTTGCCTGCGTCGACAGGTGCAGCGGCAGGCGGGGCGCGACGCTTTTGGCAATTTGCATAACCCCGGCGTCGCTGACTATGAGAGCGTCCGCGCCGCAGTTGTCAAGCGCGGAAATATAATCGGGAAGCTTTTCCAAATCTCTGCCGTCCGCAAAAATATTGACGGTTACGTAAACCTTTTTCCCTTTTTCGTGCGCATAGCCGCAGCAGAACTTGATTTCGTCAAGAGTAAAATTGTCGGCAAAGGCGCGCAAGCCGAAATTTTTGCCCGCCAGATACACCGCGTCCGCTCCGAAGTGCAGCGCCGTGAAAAATTTTTCCATATTGCCGGCGGGAGCAAGCAGCTCGGGACGGCGCGTTTTTTGCTTGTTCATAATTTAAATTTGAACGAAAGAATTGTCGTATTGTCAGGTTTCAAGAATAATGGGAATTATCATCGGATAGCGTTGAAGGTTTCTTTTGAGAAAGCCCTTTACGGCGCGCTGAATGAGTTGCTTCGCGTCGGAAATGTTAAGCTCTTTTAAATCGAGCTTTTCAAGCGCTTCCAAAGACAGCGTCTTTATTTCCTCGATTATATAATTGTTGGAGTCGTCCCCCGTGTAGATGCAGCCGCGGCTTATCACCTCGGGACCGCTCGAAACAACTCCCTGAGTCGTGTCCACTCCGACCAACACTATCAGTATACCCTCCTCGGACAGCGCGATTCTGTCCCGCAACAGCACGTCGCCCACATCGCCTATTCCCAATCCGTCGATTAAAACTATTCCGCTCGTCACGTTGCCCTTGACCGCCATTTTTTTGTCCGACAAAAGCACCACGTTGCCTATTTCCGGAATGATTATGTTGTCCTCTGGCATACCGAGATTGGCGGCAAGCCGCGCGTGCTGCTTCTGATGCCTGTACTCTCCGTGCACGGGCATGAAAAATTTGGGCTTCAAGAGTGAGTGAATAAGCTTCAACTCCTCCTGACAGGCGTGTCCCGAAACGTGGACGTCGGCAAGCGAGCTGTAAATGACCACCGCGCCCATGCGGTAAAGATTGTTTATGACTTTGGTTATGTCCTTTTCGTTTCCCGGTATGGGAGAGGCGCTTATTATTATCGTGTCGTTGGCGCCCACGCGGATTTTGTTGAAATCGTTGCTGGACATACGCGTCAAGGCGCTCATCGGCTCGCCCTGCGTGCCCGTAGCCAAAATAACCACCTCTTCGTCTTTGAGCTTTTCAGCCTTTTCCACGTCAATAAACAGTCTCGGGTCGCAATGCAGAATACCCGCTTTGATTGCCGTTTCGATGACTTTCAGCATACTTCTGCCGCCAAGCGCAACCTTTCGCTTAAACTCGCTTGCAAGCTCCAAAATCTGCTGAACCCTGTCCACGTTGGAGGCAAAGGTGGCGATGATGATTCTGCGGTCGGCGTTTTCCACAAACAGCTTGCGCAGCGTGGAGGTGACAACCACCTCGCTCATCGTGTAACCCGGCCTTTCCACGTTGGTGGACTCGGCAAGCAAAAGCAAAACTCCCTCGTTGCCGATTTCCGCAAAGCGGTTGAGATTCATCGACTCGCCGCCTATCGGAGTGTAATCTATTTTGAAGTCGCCCGTATGGAAGATTGTGCCGACGGGCGTTCTCAACGCGATTGCCATGCTGCCCGCCACAGAGTGGCACACGTGGATAAATTCAGCCGAAAAATATTTGGTGCGCACTGTCTGCCCGTCGCGGATTTCGCGCAAATCACCCTCTACTCTGCGCTCCGTCAGCTTGTTGGACAAAAGCCCCAACGTCAGCTTCGAGCCGTAAACGGGAGCGTCGATTTGACGCAAAAGATAAGGCACCGCGCCTATATGGTCCTCGTGCCCGTGAGTAAGAAACACGGCTTTGACCTTCTCTCGGTTTTCTTTGAGATAGGTTATATCGGGAATCACCGTGTCTATGCCCGGCATTTCGTCGGTGGGAAACGTCAGTCCCGCGTCGATAACGACGATTTCGTCGGCGTATTCAAAAGCCGTCAGATTTTTGCCTATTTCGCCCACGCCGCCGAGAAAAATTATCTTTACCTTTTCGTTTTTGTCCGGCTTTTTCTGCCTTGCGCCGCGCGTTTCGTCCGGCGCGTAAGCCAAAGGATAAGCCGTCTCAGGCGCGCGTCCGACGGCAAGACGCTTGTCCGACTTGCTCTTTGCGCTCCTGTCGAAACCGGGTGCGCGTTTGTCGGGCTTTGTCTGCTGTCTGTCCGTCGTCCTTTTGCCCTGCGAGCCGTTTTTGGCGGGCTTGCGGGCGTTTTTATTGTTGCTGCGGACAGGGAAATTTTTCCCCTCCGCCTTGTTTTCCGTCAATACGTTTGTCATATATACATTATAACCCAAATGTCGCACAAACACAAACAAATTTTCTTTTTATTTGGAATTTTATGTTTGCTTTTTTCCGCGCGACTATGTATAATATTAGCGGTACGGCGCGGTCGGAAAATGACCTTGCCTTTTAGATTTTGCAAATAATTTTTTAGGAGAAAAATCATGAAAAGAGTTTACAATTTTTCAGCAGGCCCCTCCGCTCTTCCTCTCGAAGTGTTGCAGGAAGTCCAACGCGATATGCTCGACTATGCAGACACCGGCATGAGCATAACGGAAATGAGCCACCGCTCCAAGGCTTTTGAAGCAGTCAACGACGAAATCGAGGCCAGCCTGAGAGAATTGCTCAACGTGCCCGACAATTATTACATACTGTTCGTTCAGGGCGGCGCAAGCCAGCAGTTTGCCGCAGTTCCTCTGAACCTGCTCGGCAAAAACAACAAAGCCGATTATGTGCTGACGGGCAATTTCTCCACCAAATCCTACGAAGAGGCCTCCCGCTTCGGCGACATACACGTCGCGGCAAGCAGCAAGGACGAAAACTTCACCTATATTCCCCGCAAGTTCGATATACGCCCCGACGCGCAGTATCTCCATATCTGCACGAACAATACCATTTTCGGCACGCGCTACAACTTTCTGCCCAAAACCGACGTGCCCATAGTCGCGGATATGTCCAGCGAAATTCTCAGCAGAGTGATAAACGTGTCCGACTACGCGGTGATTTACGCGGGCGCGCAGAAAAACGTCGCCCCCGCAGGCGTGACAATAGTAATCGCTCGCAAAGACTTGGTTGACGACAAGGACAATCAGCTTTCCTGCTGCCCCACCATGCTCAAATGGAGCGTTCAGGCGGCAAACAAGAGCCTTTACAACACTCCTCCCTGCTTCTCCATGTATGTTGCAATGCTTGTTTTCCGCCACCTCAAAAAAATCGGCGGCGTAAAGGCCATGGAAGAAATCAACAACAAGAAAGCCGCCTTGCTTTACGACTTTATCGACAACAGCAAGCTGTTCAAAAACTACGTGAGAAAGGAAGACCGTTCCATCATGAACGTGCCTTTCGTCACCGGCAACGCCGAGCTGGACGCCAAGTTTGTCAAGGAAGCGACAGAGCACGGTCTGTGCACGCTCAAAGGCCACAAGCTTGTGGGCGGTATGAGAGCAAGCATCTACAACGCGATGCCTGTCGAGGGTATCAAAGCGCTTGTCGAGTTTATGGCGAAGTTTGAAAGGGAAAACGGCTGACGCCCGAATTTAAGGAGACGAAAAATGAAAGAAGTTTTGAGACTCAACGAAATCAGCCCGTTGGTAAACAGCGTTTTTCAGGACAAGTACATCATGACAAAAGACGCTAAGGAGCCTGTGGGCATACTCGTGCGCAGCTTCAATATGCACGAATACAAGCTCGCCCCCTCCGTGCTTTGCGTGGGACGCGCGGGCGCGGGCACAAACAACATCCCTCTCGACCGTTACGCCGAGGAGGGAGTAGTCGTTTTCAATACTCCGGGAGCAAACGCGAACGCCGTCAAAGAGCTGGTGCTGTCAGATATGCTTATGTGCGGCAGACGCATTGCGGAAGGCATTGCCTGGACAAACGGTTTGACCGACGGCGAAAAAACGGTTGCCGAACAGGTCGAAAGCGGCAAAAAGGCTTTTGCCGGCAGCGAAATCAAAGACAAAACGCTCGGCATCATGGGACTCGGCGCAATCGGACGCCTTGTCGCGGAGGCTGCTCTCGCGCTCGGCATGAAGGTGCTCGCGGTCGACCCCTACCTGACAAAGGAGGCGGCGTCCACTCTCCCCGAGGACGTGAGAATACTCGACAACATCGACGATATGTTCGCGCTTTCAGACTATCTGACGTTCCACGTTCCGCTCACCAACGAAACGCGCGGCTTCATCAACCGCGAGAGCATCGCCAAAATGAAAGACGGAGTGAACATAATCAACTGTTCGAGAGGAGAGCTCGTAGACAACGAAAGCATTATACAAGCCTGCGAAAGCGGCAAGGTCAACAGATACGTCACCGATTTTCCCGCAACGGAGCTGCTTAACCGCAAAAACATAATCTGCACGCCCCACCTCGGCGCAAGCACGGCGGAAGCCGAAGACAACTGCGCAATCATGGCGGCAAAGCAAATCGTGAACTTTGTGGAAAAAGGAAATATCGTCAACTCGGTCAACTATCCCGCCGTGCACCTCGACGCCAAAGGCGCACAGAGAGTGGTCGTGCTGTTCAAGGGCGACGAAAGCACGGGTGAAGAAGCGCAGAAAATCCTCGCGCCCTTCAAGGTCGTAGGCTTTGTCGTCAAAACCAAAAAAGCTTTCGGAGCCGCCCTGTTCAATCTGAACGTCAAAGCGGACGAATCCGCTCTCCAAAAGCTCAAAGGCATAAACGGAGTCACAAGAGTGCTTGCGCTCTGAAAAATTTTATTAAAAAGCCCGACTTAAAGTCGGGCTTTTTTATTTCGCTCAGCTTATTTTATCGCCGTTGAGTTTGTTTTCGTATATAAAAAATCCCTGCCTCTTTTCGTTTTCGTAACGCTCCACAGCCCGTTGATACTTGGCGGACAGTTGCAGCATATATGTATTTTTCTGCTGCGGACTCATCTGCGCCGCCGCTTCGCTGTCCATGAGCCGCGCAATCGGATTTGTTACCACCTCGTCTCCCGACAGAATGCCGCACACCCTTCTGTAAAACTCCTCCTCCGCGCTGTGCTCCCTGTTGTAAAGCTGATTTTTCAAGGCCTGCTTTTGTCTGTTGACCGCAAAATCCGCGCTGCCGCCGTTTGTCGCGGCGACAAGTTCAAAATAGTTTCTCTGATTTTTGACGTCAGACCAAAAGCCTTCCTTCAATCTCTTTTTTGCCTGTTTAGCATAAGCTTTGAACAATGAATTTGCCATAAAAAACTTTCTCCTCTATCTGTTTGATTTTTTGCCGCGCGAAAAAAGCGCACGGCGTTTTTTAAACGACATGAAAAACGACGCAAAACAAAAATTTTGCGACTGCTTGCGTACACTTGAATTTTCGGCTTTTGCGGTTAAAAAGTTTTCTGCAGCAAATTAAAAATGTTTCTTAAAGCGTTTTTGAGATTTTTCGTTGGGAAAAAAATTTTGAAAAGCCGCATAAACTCGTTATGCGGCTTTATCATGTGTAAAAAGTAAGAATTTGTTTTGTTTTCAACCTTTGGAGTTGCGTTTTCTCGCCGCCTCCGCCTTTTTCTTGCGGCGGACGGAAGGCTTTTCGTAATGCTCCTTCTTTCTCAGGTCTCCGATAATACCGTCTCTGGCGCACTTTCTTTTGAATCTTCTCAAAGCGCTGTCCAAAGTTTCGTTTTCGCCTACTCTGATTGTGGACATATGTGATTTCGCCTCCTTTCCGCAACGGCGGTAAGATTTTCGGAAATATCCCGACCGTGTTATCATATCCCATAACCGGATTTTTGTCAACGTTTTTTAAGGGATTTTCTCAAATTTTCATCCGAATGGTATTTCAAACAAAGCGCGGCGTGTTTGCCGCAGTTTCATTTAAGCGGAACAAGCTTTGCCGTGAAGTGTCTGAGTATAGGCGCTTCCTCTACAATCTTGTAGCCCTTGACTTTGTTTGCGTGCTCCTTTATGCTTATCAGCGCGTCGGCGATTACGTCCAGATGCGCCTGCGTGTAAACCCTTCTCGGTATGGCAAGACGGGTGAACTCGAACTCCGCCTCCTGCTCCTTTCCCGTGACGGGATCGCGGTCTAGCATGTAGGAGCCTATGTCGCAGCCGCGTATGCCCGCTTCGAGATAAAGCTCCAACGCCAGCGCCTGTCCGGGATACTCGTACCAGGGTATATGGGGCAGCAGCTTTTTGGCGTCGACAAACACGCCGTGACCGCCTACGGGCGATTGATAAGCTATGCCCGCGTCGTCCAGCCTTGCGGCAAGATACTCCATCTGACCGATGCGGTATCTGAGATAATTTTCGTCTATTCCCTCTTTAAGACCTATGGCAAGCGCTTCGAGGTCTCTGCCGCTCATGCCGCCGTAAGTCACGAAGCCTTCAAAGGAAATGCAGTTCTGCTTGATTTTTTCAAACAGCTTTTTGTCGCGCGCACCCACAAGACCGCCCATATTGACAATGGCGTCCTTTTTCGCGCTCATGGTGAACACGTCGGCATATTTGAAGCTTTCGCGCACAATCTCCTGTATGGAGCTGTTTTTGAACTCCGGCTCGCGCTGTTTTACGAAATAAGAGTTTTCCGCGTAACGCGCCGCGTCAATCATGAAAGGTATGTTGTATTTTTTTGCGACCGCCGCAGTTGCGCGGATATTTGCGACAGACACGGGCTGTCCGCCCGCAGAGTTGTTTGTGATGGTCTGAACTATAACGCCGACGTTTTCAGGACCGTATTCCTTAATCAGCTTTTCAAGACGCTCGACGTCCATATTGCCCTTGAAATCGGCGCGCAGCGTGGTGTCCAAAGCTTCGGGCACGACGCAGTCCACGGGGATTGCTCCCGTCAACGCCACATGTGCGCGCGTGGTGTCGAAGTGCATATTGGATATCGAATATTTTTTGCCTTTGAGCAGAATGGGCAGCAAAACCTTTTCCGCCGCTCTTCCCTGATGAACGGGCTGTATGTACTCGAAACCGAAAATTTCTTTTGCGTTTTCTATCAGATGCAGATAGCTGCTCGCGCCCGCGTAGGATTCGTCGCCCATCATGACGCCCGCCCACTGCGCGCTGCTCATGGCGTTGGTGCCGCTGTCCGTCAAAAGGTCGATATAAACGTCCTCGGACTTCAACGCGAACACGTTGTAATCCGCTTTTTTCAGTCTCTCCTCACGCTCTTTTCTCGTGAGAATTTTCAACGGTTCCACGCTTTTGATTCTGAAAGGCTCGGGAATGTACTTCATCATAATTCATTGTCTCCTTGTCGAAATTCAAGCCGCTTCAACCTTGCGGCCGTATCTGTCTATATTATACTCCCCTTTTCACCGCGTAAAAAAGTTTTTGGGTGAAAATTTTTTTAAACCTTTCGGAGGGCGGCGTCCGCCTCTCCCGCAAGCCCGTCGCGCACGGCTTTTCCGAGCCGCACGGAAACAATCTCGTCCGTTTTGCACGGCTCTTTGATGAAAACCCTGACGTAATTGGGGGTATATCCGCAAACGTATCCCGACGTCCTTTCTTCCGTGAGAACGTCGTCAATTCTCCCGACGTTTTTGGACAGAAAATCGGCTTTGAGTCTGCTTTTGGCGGCGGCAAGCCTTTTTACCCGCTCGGCGGCAACGTCCGAGTCCACCCTTTTGAGCCTTGCGGCAGCGGTGCCCTCGCGCGGGGAAAAGGGAAACACGTGTATGTCGGAAAAGCCCGCGTCAAGACAAAACGCGAGGCTCTCCTCGAAGTTTTTGTCCGTTTCGGAAGGGAAAGCCGCGATTACGTCCGTCGTAATGCCCGCAAGCGGAAATACGGCGCGGATTTTTTCCACCGCGCGCATATATTCGTCCGGCGTGTAATGTCTGTTCATTGCTCTCAGCACCTCCGCGCTGCCGCTTTGGAGAGACAGATGAAAATGTGGGCAGAAGCCGCCCTCCTCCATTGCGTCAAGCAGCTCGTCGGACACGACGCTTACTTCCAGACTGCCCAGCCTCTTGCGCGCGGGCACGTCCTTCAAGGCGCGGCAAAGCGCGGCAAGGCTCGTCCCCGTATTTTTGCCGTAAGAGCTTATGTCCACTCCCGTCAAAACTATTTCCTTTGCGCCGCTGTTTTCCGCCTCCGCCGTCACGTCTCCGATTGAGCGGCTGCGGCTCCTGCCGCGAAGATAAGGAACAATACAGTAGGAACAGAAATTGTCGCAGCCGTCCTGAATCTTGATAAAATCGCGCGTTTTGCAATGCGCGGCAAATATTTCCCCCTTTCGGTACTCCGTCGGCAGCTCGTCGCGCAGGCAGCCCGTCGAATTGAGTTGCTCTATGAGCCTGAGCTTGTCGGCTGTCCCCGCGACAAAATTCACGTTTTCCGAAAACTGTCCGCCGTCGTGCTGAGCGGCGCAGCCGCACACGAGTATTTTAGCGTCGGGATTGAGTTTTTTGCAGCGCGAAATTGCCTGACGCGATTTGCGTTCCGCCTCGTTGGTCACGGCACAGGTGTTGATGATATAAATATCCGCCTTTTCAAGCCCCTCGCAAGCCCGATAACCCGCGTTTTTCAAACCTGCGACAAGCTGTCTGCTTTCGTAAAGATTGGTTTTGCAGCCCAATGTAAAGACGCTGACTTTTTCTTTCATATTTTCCGATTGTTGAGACGCTCGTTCAAAACGCTCAGCGCGTACAGCCCCGCTGTCTCTGCACGCAGCACGCGGCGACCAAGACTGATGGATACGGCGCCCGCGTCAACAAGCAAATTTATTTCCTCCGTTTCAAAGCCGCCCTCGCTGCCTACTATGACGGCTACCCTCGTCAGCTGCAAACGCCCGTCGAGCGCGTCGGAAAGCGTCTTTTGACTTTCATGCTCGTTGCACAGCAGCACAAGGTCGAAATCTCCGAAAAAACGCGGCAGCTCGCGCAAACGGACAGCTTCCTTAACCTCCGTGACGAAAGCTCTGCCGCATTGCTTAGAGGCTTCCTTTGCAATTCTGTTGAACCGTTCGATTTTTTTGAAATCCGCCTCGGCGACGGTGTTTCTGCCGACAAACGGACGTATCTCGTCCGCGCCAAGCTCTACAGCCTTTTGCAGACACCAGTCCATTCTCTCCCCCTTGATAAGCCCCTGAAACAGCGTGACTCCCACGTCGTTTTCGGCGGCGCAGCAGGAGACGGAAAGGATTTTGAGCCGCACGCAGTCCTTGTCAAAGCTCTCTATTTCACACTCGCAGTCCCTGCCGTCGTTGAAGCACACGATAAGCCTGTCCCCCGCCTTCATTCGCAGAACTCTGCTTATGTGCGCAAACTCCCCGTACAAAACGATTTTGTCCCCGTCAAGGCAATCCCCGACTCCCGCGAAAAATCTTCTCAGTCTCGTCATAACGGCTTTTCAGGCGCGACAAGAAGCGCCGCGCTCCACTCTCCCTCCGTCATAGTCTCCTTTGTTTCAAAGCCGTTTGCAGCAAACAGTCTCAGAGTTTCGTCAAGCCGCCCGCGCAGAATGCCGCTTAAAACGACCTCCCCCGCAGGCAAAGTCACGCGGGTTAGACTCGGAGCAAGCCGGGCAAGTATGTCGGCGGTCAGGTTTGCCGCGACCACGCCCCTTTCCTTGACGTCGTCGCAAAGATTGCCGTTTAAAAAAACGCAGCTGCTTTCCAGCCCGTTGAGCGCGGCGTTTTCCCTTGCAGCCGCGACAGCCTGCGCGTCAAAGTCTACAAGCACGGCGCGTTTGGCGCCGAGAAGCAGCGCGGAAAGCCCCAGAATACCGCTCCCGCAACCTACGTCGACGACGGTTTTTCCTTTCAGATTTACTTTTTGAAGCAGTTTGAGACACATCGCCGTCGTCTCGTGAGAGCCTGTTCCGAAAGCAACGCCGCTGTTGAGTTTGAGAATCGGCTTTTTCGAGTCGGATTCGAGCCAGACGGGACACACAACCAAGCCGTCCAATTCAATCGGTTTGAAATTTTTTCTCCAATTTTCAAGCCACTCTCCGTCGTCCCCGCAGGAAAAGGATATTTTCAGCGAGCCGCAGTCGGGAAAATATTTTTTAAGCTCCGCAAGCCTTTTCTTCGTTTCCTTTTCAACGCGCTCTTTGTTTTGCGGAGGAAAAAAGCCCCTGACCGCCGCTTCGTCGGGATAGCTTTCAAGAAGCCCCTCTTCCACATAGTCCCAGCCGCCGACAAGCAGGTCGTTTCTGTCGGTTATGCTCACCGACTCGCCCGTGGCCTCGTAGAGAATTTCCGCCACCGCCTCCGAAGCCGCCGTCGTCGTCATAACGCAAATTTCACCGTATTCCATCGCGTCAATCCCGACTCAAAAGCGCGTCGATTACCATTTTTGCGGCTTCCCACTCGGTGCGCTTGTTTTCAAGCATGGCTTTCCCTTCTTCCGTCATTTCGTAATACTTGCGCGTTGCGCCCATTCTTTCGTCGCCCCAATTCCCTTTGATGTAACCGCAGCCCTCCATTCGGTGCAGCGCCGAATAGACGGACTGCTCGTTGGGCTTGTAGAGTCCCTTGCTTTTGCTCTCGATAAAGCCCCTGATCTCATAGCCGTACTTCTTTCCGTCCGACAGAGAATTGAGTATAATCGCTTCCACATGGCCGCGCAAAACGTCGCTGCTCAAAATTGCCATATTTTTTGCCTCCGTTTACATTTTTCCCTAAAATGTTATGTCACAGATAGATTAACATATCAATTTTATATTTGCAACAAAAATACGACAGAAAGACGTAAAAATTTGCAAAAAGGTGCACACTGTTTGTTACTAAACGCGCAGTGCAACGGCGACAGTATTGTGAACAAACGGAAAAAATTTTATATTTTGCGTTTAATTGAGTTCTAAAACTCCACAAATTGTGTTATCATTGTCATAATAATATAAGGAGGTGAAAATGCGACCGAGAAACCCTTTGAAGCTCGAAGACTGCAAATCCCGCGAAGAGCTTTTCGATACGCGAATCATGTGGTTTTTGTTGGAACACAACGAGCCGGCAAAAAATTTCCGCAAGGACGGAAGCTACGTCGGCAGATTAAGCGACTATTTCAGGGATTTGAGATATTTTTGCTTCGGGAACGGTTTTACTTTTCAGTCGGACGCGTTTTTGCCGGGCAGAGAGCATATAGAAAAATTTTTCTTCGCTTTTTTCCGCGGAGTGTTGAAGGTAGGCTCCTGCGTCGAAAGGCACTTTGTAACCATGTGCAAGCCGCCCGACTTCCTTATGGGAAAGCTTGTGGAAAGAGTCAACGGCAGACTTGTCGTACGCGACAACAACATTCACGGAGTTGTTTTCAAGGAGGCGTTTCTGTACGCGTTGGGTTACAGAAAAACTGAGAAAAATTTTCGTCAGGCACAATTATAGAAAAAACGGAGCCGTTTGAGACTCCGTTTTTTTTTATTGCGTTTTGCCGTTTTTTATTTTTTCGTTAAGTTCGTCAAGCTCGGCAAGATATTGCTTGCGTTTCGGATAGTTTTTTAGGGAAAGCTGATTCTCGAATTCCGCAAGCTGCTTTTTGTTCGTCTTGTCCACGTTGGAGGGCACTTCCACCAAAAGCCGCACGAACAAATCGCCCGTCCTGCGACCGTTTTTGATGCCCTTGCCGCGTATGCGCAGCGTTTCGCCGTTTGCCGTCCCCTCCTCCAATCTGTGCGTGACCGAGCCGGACAGCGTGGGTATTTCCACGTCGCCCCCGTTCACCGCTACGGAAAAGGGTATAGGCACGTCCACGTAAAGATTGCAGTCGTCCCGCTTGAAAAGCTTGCTCTGCTCGACGTTTATTATTACCAGCAGATTCCCGTTTACGCCGCCCGCGGCGGCGCTTGCGTTGCCGTATCCGTTGATGGACATGATTGCGCCGTTTTCCGTGCCGGCGGGAATGTGTATGGTGAGAATCTTTTTCTTGCTGACCACGCCCGCGCCGTTGCATTTTTTGCAGCGCTCGGTGACGATTTTGCCCGCGCCGCCGCACTTGCGGCACGTGCCCACCGTTACCTGTCTGCCGAAAAAGCTGTCGCGCACGTACTGCACGCGCCCCGTGCCGTGACATTCGTCGCACTCCTTTACGCTCGAACTGTCCTTTGCGCCCGTGCCGTTGCAGTCCGGACAGCGCTCAAGCCTGTTGAGCTTGATTTCCTTGCTTGCGCCGAGAGCCGCCTCCAAAAAGCTCACGTTCACGCTGCACGTTACGTCGCTGCCGCGCGGCGTCTGACGCTGCGCACCCGCGGAAGAACGCGAACCGCCGCCCATAAAGCTGCTGAAAATATCGAAAATATCTTCGAAGCCGGCTGTCGAAAAACCTCTGCCCGGACCTCCGAAGTTGAAATTTTCAAAATCCATTTCGCCGCTGTCGTACTTGCGGCGGCGCTCAGGGTCTCCCAAAATTTCATACGCTTCGTTGCATTCCTTGAATTTTTCCGCGCACTGCTTGTCGTCGGGATGCAGGTCGGGATGGTATTGCTTTGCCATCTTGCGGTACGCCGACTTGATTTCGTCCTGCGAAGCGGTTTTGGATACGCCTAAAATCGCATAATAATCTTTTTTTGCCATGTTATCTCTTTTTCTGTTTATTGTAAAATGCCTTTAAACCGCCGATGCGGACGGTTTCCCGTCCGCTAAGAAAGCTCATTCGGCGTCCTTGATGTCGAAATCGGGATTGCCGCTGTCGGAATCTCCTCCGTCGTTCTGTCCCGCGTCGCCGCCGTTCTGCGCCGCATTGGCGTTCTGCTGATAGAATTTTTGGAATATTTCGGCGTTGGACTTGGCAATACGCTCGGTTTCCTTTTTTATTTCCTCGATATCGCCTTTTTCAAGCACCTCTCTGCCCGCCTTGACCTCGGCTTCAAGCTTTTCCTTGTCGGCAGGCTCCAGCTTGTCGCCGCTCTCGCGGATAAAGCTCTCGATGGAGAACAAAAGCTGGTCGAGACTGTTCTTGACGTCCACCGCTTCCTTGCGCTTCTTGTCCTCCTCGGCGTACTTTTCGGCGTCCTTGACCGCCTTGTCGATGTCCTCCTCCGACAGATTGGTGGAGGATGTGATTGTCACGCTCTGTTCCTTCTGCGTGCCGAGGTCCTTTGCGGTGACATGGACGATGCCGTTTGCGTCGATGTCGAATTTGACCTCTATCTGAGGGATTCCGCGAGGGGCGGGAGCTATGCCCGAAAGGCTGAACTGTCCGAGCGTCTTGTTGTCCGCCGCCATAGGTCTTTCGCCCTGCAAAACGTGTATGTCCACGCTTGGCTGATTGTCCGCCGCGGTGGAGAACACCTGCGATTTGCTTGCGGGTATCGTCGTGTTGCGTTCAATAAGCTTGGTAAACACTCCGCCAAGCGTTTCTATGCCGAGCGACAGAGGAGTTACGTCCAGCAAAAGCACGTCTTTGACCTCGCCGCCGAGCACGCCGCCCTGTATTGCCGCGCCGATTGCCACGCACTCGTCGGGGTTGATGCCCTTGTAAGGCTCCTTTCCCGTATATTTTTTGACCGCCTCCACTACCGCGGGTATACGCGTCGAACCGCCTACGAGAATAACTCTGTTTATATCCGAGGAAGAAACCTGCGCGTCCTTCATCGCCTGCTCCATGGGTTTGAGCGTTTTCTTGACCAACGACTCGGTCAGAGCGTCGAATTTGGCTCTTGTCAGGTCAACGTCAAGGTGCTTGGGTCCCGTCGCGTCCGCGGTGATAAAGGGCAGGTTGATGTTTGTCTTGGTTGTGCTCGACAGCTCGATTTTGGCTTTTTCCGCCGCGTCTTTGAGTCTCTGCATTGCCTGCTTGTCTTTGGACAAATCTATGCCGTTGCTCTTTTTGAACTCGTCTACAAGCCAATCTATAACAATGTTGTCGAAGTCGTCGCCGCCGAGCTTCGTGTCGCCGTTTGTGGACAGAACCTCGAAAACGCCGTCGCCTATTTCAAGTATGGAAACGTCGAACGTACCGCCGCCCAGGTCGTAAATCAAAATTTTCTGATTTTTGTTTTCGCCCTTGTCCAGACCGTAAGCAAGGCTTGCCGCCGTAGGCTCGTTTATGATACGGAGCACTTCCAGCCCCGCAATCTTGCCCGCGTCCTTTGTCGCCTGTCTCTGACTGTCCGAGAAATAAGCGGGAACGGTGATTACCGCCTGAGTCACCTTCTGTCCCAGATAAGCCTCGGCGTCCGCTTTAAGCTTTGACAGCACCATAGCGGATATTTCCTGAGGGGAATATTTCTTCCCGTCTATATCTACGGTATAATTTGTGCCCATATGTCTTTTTATTGACATAACCGTTCTGTCGCCGTTTACTACCGCCTGTCTTTTTGCAACCTGACCGACAAGCCTTTCGCCGTCCTTGGTAAAAGCCACAACCGAAGGGGTGGTTCTGCCGCCCTCGCTGTTGGGCACCACCACCGGCTCGCCGCCTTCAAGCACCGCAACGCAGCTGTTTGTCGTTCCCAAATCGATACCAATAATTTTTCCCATAATCGTTTAACTCCTTTTATTTCATGAATTTACTGATTTATTGCGGTTTTCAGACTCCGACGCAAACCTGCGCGTATCTCAAAACCTTGTCGCCGTAGCGGTAGCCGTTTGCATAAACTTCCAGCACGACGTTTTTTTCCTCTTCCTTGTCCGTTTCCAGACTGTGCACCGCGTTTGCGGTGGCGGGGTCAAAGGGCTGCCCCAGCACGTCGATTACCTCCACGCCGCAGTCGGCAAGCACCTTGTCGAACTGCCTGACTATCAGGTTGAACGTCGTCATGGTGACCTCGTCAAGCATTTCCCTCGCCCTGTCGAAGGTGTCGAGCACGGGCAAAAGCTTTTTTATTACGAACAGCCTGCCCTCCTTTTCGCTGTTTTCCGCCTGAGCGTTGGTGCGCCTGCGATAATTTTCAAAATCGCTTTTCAAAGCGGCAAGCATATCCAGATAAGAGTTTCCCTTTTCTATCTGTTTTTTAAGCTCCGCCTGCTCCTTTATCAGAATCTCGTTTTCCTTGGTCAACCCGTCAATCAAAGCTTTCGCGTATTCCCTAAGGCGCGGCTCGTCCATGGCGTCCATTTCTTCGGCGTTTTGCGTTAAAGTCTTGTCAGACTCCGTTTCCGTTTCGGGCGCGGTCTCTGTCTTTTCTTCGCCGCAGTTTTCGGGCGTCCCGTTTATTTCCTGTTCCTTTTCCGTTCCCATATCGTTTTTGTCTGTCATTTTTTACTCCTCTCCGTCGTCGCTCAAAACCTTTGCCACCAGAGTGTTTATGTGCTCCAACACCTTTATTACCTTTCGGTAGTCCATACGCACGGGACCTATGACTCCCGCGCTGCCCAGCGTTTTCTCGTTTACCGACAGCCGCGCCGAAACTATCGAGCAGCCCTCCTCTATGCCCGTTTCCTCGCCGATTTTGATAGAAAAATCTATGCCCTCGCGGGGCTGCGAAACGGCTTCCGCCAAACCGTTGTTGTTTTCGAGGCTTGTGAGAAAGTGCTTTGCGCGGTCTACGTCGCTGTACTCCGGATAATCGAAAATCTTTGCTCTGCCCTCGGTGAAAACCTCGTTTTCCCTGTGGTCGGCAAGCCGCACGAGCAAATTGAGCACCTGCTCGTAAAGGCTTCTGAACGAACGAAATTCCTTCGCCACGATTTCCATAGGTCCCTGTCTGTTTTTCAGCTCGTCGAGACTTTTTCCCGCAAACATACGGTTGAGCCACTCGCTCGCCTTCGACGCGCTTTTGTCGTCCAGATTTTCCGTGCGGATGACGTTGTCCTTTAAAACCTGCGTGTCCGTCACAATGACGACAAGCGCGCTGTCGTCCGAAATGGGCAGAACGGTTATGCTCTTTATACATTCGCTTTTGGCAAACGATTTGACGGCAACCGACGTGTAGTTTGTTATATCGGAAATCAGCTTGGCGACGTTTGCGACAACGCCTTCGACGCTGCCCATCCTGTCCGCGTAACTCTCGAAATACCTGTCTATAAGCGCCGTTTCCGCGCCGGTCAAAGGCTCGGTTTCCATCAGCTCGTCAACGTACAGCCTGAACGCCTTTTCCGACGGAATGCGACCGCTGCTCACGTGCGGCTGAACGAGATAGCCCATGCTTTCCAATGCGGAAAGCTCGTTCCTGATTGTCGCGGACGAGCAGTCGGGCAGATATTTTTCCTGTATGTCCTTGCTCGACACGGGCGCCGCGTCCTGAATGTAGTCCTCCACTACGGCAAGCAGGATTTTTCGCTTTCGCTCGGACAAAATCATCTTCATCCTCTCCTTTTGCAGCGTTTTTTCGAGAGTGTTAGCACTCATATAATGCGAGTGCTAACAACTGCTAATAAGATAACACCGCTTTAAAAAAGTGTCAAGCATTTTTTCCATGTTTTGAGCAACTTTTTTAATTTTTTAGAGCGGTGTTTATCCGTTTATTATTTTTTGCGAAAGAAACCCGAATTATTCGTCTTTAACCGTTTTTTCTTGTTTGCAGATAGTTGAGAAACCATACGTAATCCTCTCCGAGCACGCTTTGCATACCCGTGTCCGACAAAAACAGAGAGAGCGCGTCTGCCGGACTCAAACCGTCGAAAAACTCTTTGGTTGCGGAAAGAATTTCCTTTTGCTTCATGCTTTTTAAAGCGCTTTCGCCCTGCCGGTTTTTTATTTCCGCAAGGCGCGCAAGTCTTTCCCACTCGCGCCGTTCAAGCTCCTCCCGACGTTCTTCAAGCGCCTTTTCGTACTCCGCTTCCTTTTCAGCTACGGTATTGTTGTATTTTTCCGCTTCCGTTTTTTCTTCCAACGCCTTTTCTCTCAGTTTTTCCGTCTCCGCTTCGAGCCTTGAAAGAAAGTTTTTTTCCGTTTGGGAAAGGGAATCGGAGGCTTGCTTTTTCAAGGCTTCTATTTCTCTGTCTATCGCCTCCGCAGTTCCGTCCCGTTCCGCTTGAGCGTCGCGGCGCAGCGCAGCCGCCCTTTCCTCCGTCTCCCTCACGCCCTCCGACGCGATGGAGCTGCGGGCAATATTCCTTGCGAGAGCGTCGTTTTTGACCTCGCGGACGGCTTGCTCCCTTTCGCTGTCTATGTCAAGCAAACGCTTTGCCGCCTCGGCGAAGGCTTGGTCTTTCAAAGCCGACTGTTTTTTAATTTTTTCTTCCGTTTCCTTTCCTATTTTGCTTATTGCGGACTGTCTGTCCGCTTCAAGCGCCGTTTCCGCCTTTTTTCTCAGCTCGTCCTCGGACGGCATTTTGTAATCCACGGTCTTTAAGCCCAACGAATCGGGCATGTCCGTCTCGGGTTTTACGTAGGTTTCCGAATACCTGTCGTTTATTTTGTCCAACTGCTTTTTATAGTTCTCGTACTGCTTTTTTACGTTATCCTTATCCGTCATAATATTCTCCTCAAAAGTTTTCCGTCCCGACTGCTTTATCCCTGACGACAAACAGACTGCTGCCGCCAGCAAAGCACGCCGCGTCGCAGAAGCACACCTTTTGTTTCTCCGTCAGACGGAGGGACGCCCCGTCGACGTATGCCACGCTTGCCAAGCCGTTTTCTTCCAGCAGCAGCTTGAGAACGCCGTCCTCAAAAACCGCGTCGGTAAGTCCGCTCAGTCTGAGTCGCGCGCCGTTGACGTACAAACCGCTCTGCCCCTGAACAACAAGAACAGAATCGCCGTTTTCGTCCGTCGGCACGCGCACCCTTGTCGCCTTGTCTGAAAAGGACGCGTCAACGGCGGTTTCCTGCGAAGCAGTCGCCTCGCCGTTTGAAAAATTTATTATCGTCCTGAAAAGCTTTTTGTCGCGAATGAAATACATTGCGCCCGCGCTTGCGGATATACGCATATATGCAAAATCCGCTGCGTTTAAGGCAAGCGTTGCCGCCTGAGTCTGACCGAATACGCTCCGACAAAGAATTTTGCCGTCGGAAACGTAAAACAGCACGGGAGCGCCCGCGTCTGAAAGCGCTATTCTGTCCGCTTTGACCGAAAAGCTTTTCAGCTCGCCAAGCGTTGCGTCGAAAATCCTGACGGCGCCGTCGTCCGAAACGGCGTAATACTCTCCCCCTCCCGACACGCAAAAGGCCGCAGCGGGACTTGCGTCCGCGGCTAGGCTTCCCGTGAGCGCGGCGGAGGCGGAAAAAAGCGAGAACGCCGCCTCCCTGTTGACAAAGCATATTTCAAGCGTGTGCTCCCCTGCCGCGCAGTAAAAATTTTTTCGCGCGCGCTCGGAGTATTTTATCGACGGACACATTCTCTCAAGCACCGCGTCGTCGGCAACAAGGCTCACCTCGCACGACCTTTCCGCTCCCGCGTTAAGAAACAAATCAAGCGCCACCGGGCCGCTTTGCTCGGCGAAAAACTTTAAAGCAAGCCTCGACTCTCCCGACGGTACGGTTACGCTTCCGAAATTCCTGTTCAACGTCCGCTTGTTTTCCGAGTACACGCTCTTGTTTTCCAATCGCTCCTCTATTTCCGAAATTTTCAGCGCAAGGCTTTTTTCACTGCTCATAAATCAATACTCCCTGAAAATCAGCTGCGGACGGGACACGCGCATTTTGTCCGTGTCCGCGTCAACTGACAGCCTGAAAACGCTGCCCGTCACGTTGAAGGGCACCTTTTGCTGCCTGTCGGAGCCTCTGACAAATCTTGTGTGTTCCTGTCCGTCGGCCTCCACGCACAGCGTCAAATCGTGCTCCGTTTCTATAAGCGCGTAACGCAGAAGCTTTCTTCTGTCCGCTCCGTCCAAATCCGTCTTGGGACAAACCCAGCGCTTGGGCATCGCCTCGCCGAAAACGCTTCCGCCGTCGTCGAAAATCGCCACTCTCTTTTCGTTGCGGAAACAGGCAAGCAAAAAATTTTTGTCGGGCGCGTTGACTGCCGCAAGCGAAGCGACGTCCACGCCGCGCACCACGGCAACGCTGCCGCTTGCCAAATCCACCTCCACAAGCGCGTTGTTTACGTAATCTCCCTTTTCGCACATCACTCTGCGTCCGTCGTTGAAATTCAAGCGGCAGGCGAGATAATATTTTCCGCCAAAATATGCCGCCCGCGCCTGAGAGTTGTCCTCCCCCTCGAACAGTCCCGAAAGCCTGTCCAAAATTTTCACCGTCCCGCTGCCGTCGAAGTCGAACAGCCCGCGCTGAGTCAAAAAAAGGATTCTGTCGCCGCAAACGCACACGGTGTCGCCTATGATTCTGTCGCTCGAAACAAACAGGTGCATGAGCGAAAAACGCGACTGTTCGCCCGTCGCGTAAAAGCGCGTTATTCCGTAGCTTCTGAAAACGTAAACGTAATTGAAAAAGCTGAGCACCTTGAGCAGCGCGCCGTTCTCGTCCGCCATTTCCACAAAGCCCGCCTCGTCGAGGGATATGTTCCAGTTGGTAGGGTCTAGGTCGTCCGAAAACCACAGCGTATTCAAAGTGTCGGGAGAGGTGGCGAACAACCTTTCGCCGTGCACGCAAATGCTTGAAAGCGCGGGAGCGTCGTCGATAACCGTCGGCGTGTCTACGCCGTTGTACACGCGCATTTTGTCCTTGCCCGAGCAGAAAATCATAACGTCCTCTCCGTTGAGGCGGTAATTGAGCGCTTCGGGCGTTTCCTCGAACTGCCTTTCGTCAACAAGGGACACGCCCAGGTCGAGACCGTTGACATATATGTTGTAAAGCCGTTTGTCCTCCGAAAGCAACAAAATTCTGTCGTCGTTTTTCCGCGTAGGAAGGTCAAAACGTCTGTAATACCAAACCTTTGTTATTGCCTTGTTTCCTATCGTAACCTCGGTTTCCTTGCCGTCAAAGGGCAGCGTAAACGCCGAAAACCCGCCGCACTCCCTCAGCGCGCCCGTCTTTCCCGAAAGATTGTAGCTGATTTTGGCAACACCCTGTTCCAGAAGAAAATCCTCCGATACCGTGTTCATGCCTCCGCCGAAGCTCTTAACCGAATAAACCCTGTCGCTGCCTCTCAAGCCCTTCAAGGCGTTGCGATAAAACATCAGAACCACCTCCGTGCTTTGACGGACATTGCGCCCTTTTTGCGCAATGCGATTTTCAGACTGTCCTTGTACCTGCCGTCCCACAGCTGCGCTTCCTCGAAAAGCCCGCACACAAAGCAGTATTCGGCGGCGACTCCGAGCGCCGTAACTCTTGCCGAAACGCGGCAGTTTCCCGTTTCCGCCTCGTCGAAAAAGGACTTTTCCTCGGGACGGTAAAAATAAGTTACCTCCGTTTCTCCTTTGACCTTGACAAACAACCCGTCGGGCAGGTGGGAAAAGCGCACGCTGTTGCCGAATTTGTCCTTTACCTCCACGGCTTCGAGCATATCCCGCGAAAACTCGCCGTAAGGTATCGTGCCGTCCTCCGAAAACACTCTTTCGGTCTTTTTAAGCGGAAGATAATCCGTTGCAAGCTGATTGAGAACGAAATCCGTGCAGTCTTTGAGCAGCTTCAACCGCTTGTCCGAGTTGAACTCGGCCTCGACGAAAGCCGTGTCCGCGTCTTTTTTGAATACCTCCTCGTTTACGTCCAGCTGCAAAAACAAAGCCGCAAGACGCACTATATCTTTTATTTTCATTGAGCCTCCTTAAAGCCGGACTTCATACCGATGCGGCACGGCGCAGCGCTTCCTCCTCGACGCGCGCGTTGTGAAAGTCTATCTCCGCCAAAAGTCTGTCGGCGTTTTCCGCTCTCGTCCTTCTGACAAGCTCCACGGTGCGCGCGTTGAGACGGTTGCTCGGCACAACCAGACAAAAGGTGTTTTTGCCCTGCTTTTTGTTGTGCACTTCAAGACGCTTGAAATAACCGTTGTACACTATGAAATAGCCGTCGTCGATTTCCTTGAGACGCGCCGCAATATCCAACGCGTCGTTTTCTATGCGGGTATAATAACCTTGCATATCCGACCTCCTTAAAATTTTTTCCGCCCCCTGTTTTCGACCTCCTTTGCGGGCGGGAAGCTCCGTCCGCGTTTAAACGCGGACGGACGGAACAGAATCAGGCTTCCTTTATGCCCGTAATCAGCCCCTGTCCCATGGGCTTTTCGCACAGCAGGTCGGCATATTTGACAAGAGTCGCGGTGAAAACCGGCTTGTTTGCCACCTGCTTCAAAACTCTGCCGTCGTCCCCTTCGAGCCATCTCCAATCGCACAGTTGGTGCAACGTGAACTCGGACGTGTTGAGTATGTACATATTTCCTTCGGGAGCGAAACGGTCGGTCACGACGGGTATGCCGTTGTAGGAAATTGCTTTGAAACCGCCTTCCAGATTCATCACGTCGACATTGGTGCGGTTTTGGGCAAGATATTTCTGATAAGCCCTCCTAACTCCGCTGCTGCAAACGATAAAGTCCGCGGAAGAGCCGGATACGTCCTCCATTTCGTCAATGACCTTTTGTATGGTCGCATCGTCTATTGCTCCGCTTGTCGCGGCGTAGCTCTTGGGCGACAGCCATTTGTTGTCGCTGCGTTTAAGCCCGTAAAGGTAGTCGGAATCGGAAAAAATTGCGCCGAGTCCCGTTATTTCCTTGTTGAAGCTGCCCTGAACGGTGATTACGTCGTCCTCCGCTATCGTCGAAGCGGCAATAGCCGCGCCCGACAGAGTGATGCTCTTTGCCGTTCTGTCGACGATTGTTATTCGTCTCGAAGCCACCTTTGAAACGCCGTCGCTGTCCAGAACGTCCACAACCATGCCCTCCATTACGTTTTTTACGCTGTCGAGCGTAAGCACGTTGCCGGTTGCCGAGGACACCGTCGCCAGAACGCCGCTGCCGTCTCCGAAAAGCATTCTGCCGAAATTGAATTTGCTCGCCTTTACAAGCCCTTCCATTTCCGCGTTCAGAAGATTGACGAACGCGCCGCTGTTGTTTGCCGACGCCCTCATCGCCTTGTCGGAAATTTCTATTGTGCCGTAAAGGTTTTTGAGAGTCAGCTGAAACTGCTCGTAATTGTTTCCAGCGGGAGCGGGCAAAAGACCGTCCTCCGTTCCCGCGCCTATGCCGCCGTTTGCGCCGTAAGGCACCAGCTTGCGAACCTCCTTGCCCCACACGTCCGTCGTGCTCTGCTTTATTTTCGCAAGAAGAGGATTGACCTGAGTGTTGAGTACTCTATATGCGTTGCGATGTCCGTGATTTTTGATACCCTTTGTATGCGGCTACTCAGCAGACATATTACGCACTTGGGATTTGCCCTCTTTTAATTTCATTTATAATTTGTCCGTTATCATCGGCATTACCCCTACCAATAAAATAGACTTTTTGCGCAAAATATGCTATAATTTTTAGCGTTATTATGAAAGCAAGGGGGCAATATGAAAAAGAAAATCTTCATCCACATTGCCCTTATTATATTGATTGCCATTCCCCTATATTTCATTTTTCACGCATGGCTTAATCTAAACTCTAAAACAGATCCCGAATATCGATACGAAACCGTCACCGCTACTGAACCACGAGTCTATGTAACCAACACGGGTGACCATTATCATAATGGCAGTTGCGGATACCTTCACTCACGCATAGCAAAGGGACGAACCCAAGCTATTGAAGAAGGCTATACCGCTTGCTCTGCTTGTGGTGGTCGGCCGAGCGGAACGATTACAGTCACCTATCAAAAGCGAGTACCCTATGATCCAACTGCCAAAAATATAGGTGGTTCAATCGCTCTTGCAGTTTTTGTTGCGCCCTTAATTTATCTCTTTGCCTATGTTATAATAAAAGATCGCATTGAAAATAAGCCCGTCAAATCAACACGCTCTACGACATCAACGATTCCTCCTTCTACAACTCAAATAGATACAAAACCTCCTCAAAATCCAGATACAGAAGCGATTGAACGGATACGAAATAACCCTATTGAAAAAATACGAAATTTTATCGGAGAACGCGTAACCCATCCAAAATACGGGCCTGGAACTGTTACAGACATTGACAAACAATACATCCATATTCGATTCGATAATACGAACGAAGAGAAAACATTCCAATTCCCAGAAGCCTTTTTCAAAGGATACCTTTCAATTTTAGAATAACGAAAATAGCCGCCCGGCACTAAACCAGGCGGCTTTCTTTCTACCTATGCTTATCGAATAATCGGCACAGTCCGTTCAAAATAATCCGAGAATACGAAGGTCACTTCTTCTTCCTTGACGATTGCCTTTTGTACCAATTTCCTGAAAACCATATCATCGAACTGCTCAAACGGCTTTTTCCCTTCGAGGAACTTTTGCAATTCCTCGCTCCGTTCACGGTGCATGGACGCTCTAACGCGGCTTTCCTCGGCTTCTTTTATCCTGCCCTTCAGCTCCTCAAGTTCCGCCATCAAAGCCTCGTAGCGGGCAACCAGGGCGGCGTCGTGCGAAGATACGCTCTCGGTCATCAATGTCTGCAATTCCTTCTGCTTTCCCGTGTACTGATTCTTCAGCTTTTCGATATTTACGGGCGACAGTTCAGTCTGCAAGACTTTATTGATATTTGCTATGACCGTTGCAATAAACCCATCCTTATCATCGATAAGCGAATTCAATGCCGCGAGGAATGCTTGCTTTAAGGTTTCTTCACGCACTTGTGTCATCTCGCAAGCCTTGTTTCCATTGAGCTTGTGGTTGATACACACCCAAGTGAAAACGTGGTCGTATCCCTCCGCTCCTTTGCGCTTGACATCGTAGCAATGCCTACGGTATTTTGAACCGCAACACCCACAAAACAGCCTATTGGAAAAGGCATACTGTGTGGTATATTGCGCCTTACCTGTCTTTCCAAACCCGCGCAAAGTCCTACGATATTCGAACTCGCGCTGCACCCTGTCGAAAATTTCCCTTGAAATAATCGGTTCGTGGTTATCTCCCACAAAATATTGGTCGCCCTTCGTGTTTGGTATCCGCCGCCTATTCTTTAGGTCGCTACTTACGGTCTTTTCCAAAATAAGGTCGCCAGCATATTTTTCGTTACGGAGCATATTCAAAACCGTGCTGTCGTGCCACTTCGCTCCGCGCGGCGGCTTGACTCCACGCTCATTGAGTATCTTGCATATCTGCCCCACTGTGTAGCCTTCCAAAAACGAGTGGAAAATGAACCGCACCTCTTCAGCCTCGGCGGGATCAATTTTGAGCTTCTTATTTTCGTCCAGGTAATAGCCGTAAGCCTTCGGCATCCTGTACCTACCGCTTTCAATGCCCATGCGTATGCCGTAGGACACCGATTCACTCAAGGTTTCCGATTCCTCTTGCGCCATCGATGCAAACAAGGTCAGCTGCAACTTGGTGGTCTTACTGTCCCGTATGCTACTAAGGTTCTGCAATTCGAAATATACTTCCACATTCAATGCCGTCAGCTCCTCGATTGTGGCAAGGCAGTCCACGGTATTCCTGGCGAAACGGCTAACCGACTTAACGATGATTTTATCTATCTTCCCGGCGCGGCAATCTTCTATCATTCGTATAAAGTTTTTCCTCTTGCGAATGCTTGTCCCCGTGATACCCTCATCGGCATACAACCCAACATCGATCCATTCGGGATGCCGCGCCAAGAGCTGCCTATAATGCTTTTGCTGGGACTCGAAGCTCGTCTTCTGCTCCGGTTTCCCAGTCGAAACACGTACATATCCCGCCACGCGAACGAGCTGCGGTATTGGCTGTTCATCTTCGCCAAGCCTCACCTTCGGCTTGATGACTTTTACATTACTCGGTAACATATACCCTCCCTATTTCATCTCTGGTTTTATAATAGTCGACCACTTCGACCTTGACCTTATGCCCGCAAGCCAGCTCGTAGATAAGGTTATTCCTATCCATCACCAGAATGCGTTGCACGAAAAGGTCAAAGACCTTCGGATCGAATACCGTCATAGGTTTCGCGGTTTTTAGAACCGCCTGCATTTTCTTGAGGTTTCGGTTGAAAGTGGAAACCTCGAAATTTCTGGTAAGGAGTTCCTTTCTCCTATCTTCAAGCGTAAGCATTTCCCCTACCAGCCGCGTGTGGTTCTTTTTCATTTGCTCGTTTAATAAGCCTTTGACCTCAAGCTCGAAGTATTTCTTTTCCGATTCGCGCAACTCGTCCAACCGCGCATTAAGGTCATTGAACTCTTTATTGTCCGTGACAATATCCTGCAATACCGACCTATTTTCAAGCAAGTAATTGAACACCGACATAAAGCCGTCCTCAAGCGTACCGATGCGTTGAAGTTTATTACGGCATTCGCGCCGACAAGACCGCACCGCCTTACCGCAAGCAAAAACTATCTGTGCAAAATCATGAACGCAGTTCGTGCGCCCTTGCCGAATGAACAAGCCGCCGCATTGCCCGCAGTACACTTTCTTACAGAACACATCGGAATGCCCGTAATCCTTCGTTACCTTGATATGCCTTGACTCTCGCACCTTTTGGCATTGGTCGAACAGCTCCTTAGAAACAATCGGCTCATGATGTCCTTCAAACAAGTACATCTCGCTCTCGCCGTTGTTCTTCACTCGCTTGGGGCCTTCTGTGCGCCACTTCCCGATTATCATATCTCCGTAGTATTTCTCGTTTAGGAGGATATCCCCGACAGAGCTTTTATTGAACGGATTTCCCTTTCTTGTCCTATACCCATGCTCGTTCAGCCATTTGCATATCTCGACCACCCTGGTGCCTTTTGCGTACTCTTCAAAAATGTAGCGAACGGCAACGGCTTCTTCTGGAACGACCACCATGTTCTTGTCTTTGTCAAGGCTATAGCCGAACAGCATATCGGGACGGAAAATATAATGCCCTTGCTCCAGCCGCCGTTTCATCGACCATATCATAAGGTCTTGCAAATTATCCCGCTCGTCTTCCGCAAGCGATGCGAGCATTGCCAGTCGACTACAATCCCTATCGACAATGGTGTCAATGTCGTCCATAACGAACCGCACGGCGATCCCAAGTCCTCGTAGCTTTTCAATCGAGGTCATGGTTTCGAGCGCGTTCCTGCCAAACCTGCTCATCTGCTTACAGTAAACGACATCTACGCGCCCTTCCATACAGTCCTTCATAAGGACATTGAACTGCTTGCGTTTCGTTTGATATTTGCCCGTTGCACCCTGGTCAATGTATGTCCCCACATTGACCAGCGTTTCATCTTTGTCGATAATCTCGTTCAGCATCCGAACCTGGTCGGTTATCGACTTTTCCTGCGACTCATGGTATGTGCTTACCCTAACATAAGCCGCCGCCCGTTTGAGTTGTTGTTCCATAATATTTCTCCTTTTTCCGAGGGTACTCATATATTAAATAACGTCGGCAAATAGTCAAGCACTATGCCGCAAATAACAGACATTTTCTCACTTGAACCCCCATGCGCCGCACAGCACATCACCACGCTTAGCCCACACCGAAACTGTCCTTGTTCAGCGCATCGATGCGTTCAAACTCCGCCTGGGTGATTTTATTATTCACGAGCAAGTCCAGAATAAGTGCCGTTGCCAGGTTATACATGATTTCGTTCGTTGACTGTTCCATACAGACCTCCTTTTGCCACGGGCAGTTGCCCTTCACCCTACCTATGACAAAAAGTCCGTTCCCGCTCACCCCATTTTTAGAAAAAGGCAAACAAAAAAAGCCACCCACGAGGTTTCCCCCATGAGTGGCTTTGTCATTTACTGTTCCTTTTCGTTCGTGTCACCCGAACCGCCGCTATTCGAATCCCACTTTCGGATCTGCTTGATGATCTGGTTTGCGCCAGTCGCAGTCAGTCCGCTCGCCCCGCCGATAACGATTGCTATCAGCACATTCTCCGCCGGGATGATAGATGGAATGAAGAAGAAGCAAATCACACCGCAAACGACACCCAACCCTGTGGCGATCAGCGGAATGAACCGATTAAAGGTCTCATTCTCGCCCACTATATGTTTGGTGATATTGATCACCCAATACACTACCGCCGCAATCGCAGGCACGCTGATAAGGTTCAGATACTCTTCCATAAAAATGTCCTCCTTTATTTATGCGCTCTTTTATTCATAAAATCTTCGATTTGGTCGATAGCCTCGGTAACGGGGCCGTCGCACCCTTGTTCCTTCAAGCCTTTCAAACAAGCAAGGATACCGTGCGTGAGGACGGTCTGCTCCTCTTTTATCGCCTTGATATCCACGTCCTGCTTTTCCTGCCGCAGAAACCACTTATACGCCCCAAACACCACGCCGAGGATAACACCCAACGCCGTGATGACCGAAGCGACCGTTGTAACAATCGCCACCATCTACACCTCCGTTACTCTTCGAATGCAATCACGCTTTCCAAAAGCGTCATGTCATTGGGAGTGGGATAATCGTCGGACGAAACGAAATCGCACTCACGGATGACGACCTTGTTGATACCATCGATCTCCGTATCCTTGAGCTTGGCGATCTCCGTTTCAAACGCGATCCTCGCCTCGACATCCACGAGCTTCAGCCTTCCGTCCGCAAGGAATACGGGATTTCCCTTATCGTCCTTCTCGGCATACTGCGTGACCGCTTTCCGCTCGGCTTCCGCATAAAACTCCACCTCGTTCTCCACGGCTTTACGCAACTTTACGAGCTGACGCAGCACCCTGTAGTTATTGAACCGTTTCTCGGTCAGCCGTTTCAGCGGTTCACGTGCATTAAAAACATCGATCAGTTTCATAGTCCTCCTCCTTGATTAAACGAGCCATGCCGGTCTGTCCGGCACGGCTTTTGTATCGGTTACGTCCAGCCAGGCTTGATACCACACGCCCAGCTCTGCCTTCTGCTCCTCGGTCAAGCGGCTATACCACAGCTCACCGCGATTGATGACCGAAAAGCACTCCTCTTGCCTACGTCGGCGCAACTCCTCTGTCTCACGCCACGCCTGGTACTCCGCAGCCTTTACCTTGTACTCCTCCGTCTGCGTGTATTCGTAGAGAAACAATCCCCCGTTATACCCGCTGACTAAGTTGTACTTATCCCGCTCAATCTCCAGGCATCTGTCATCGAATTTCTCGAAGTCGTCCTGGATGATCTCGCCGTCTTCATTCTGTAAATAGTAAACTTTCATAGTCAATACCCGTACACAATGCAATTGAACCCGTGCGGCAAACCGTTCGAGTCGACGACCACATAAACGGTCGTACCGGTGATATAGATGCCGTAATTGGCTCTCTTGTTGATGAGGTTATTGTCGCCTCCCAACCCACTACCTTCGCCGTTGATACTTTTTTCTCTCGGTATCACGATTGCGCCTGTGACAGTTGACAATCCATGCGTGGTCTTTGTAATAGACACGCGCGAGTCGTTCGACACCGAGGTCGTGCGCTTCCAGAAATAGAATTTATGATTCTTCACGTGCGGAATAAGGTCTGTTAGGTCGTAGGTCGAACCGCTTACATTGCGGAGCGTCCATTTGCCCGAATACGCGCTGTCGTAGACCAGTTCACAAGACTGATAGCTCACGAACCTTGCATACGCACCCCACTCATACACGGGTTGGTATGGCGCGTCAGCGTACTGCCGAGGAATACCAATGATGAACGGCGTTGCGGCAAATGTAGTAGAACCGCTATCTGCGTTATAGTAGGTATCCCTTGCCGATGTAATCAAGCCTTCAGCAACGGTGGTATTCGTCCTGGAGCTTGACGAAGTCCTCTTTTTATATGAGGTCGACATCTTAATGCCTGCGTACTTGCTTGACGTGTATCCCGTTAAAGAAAACTGGTTCAAACCGAGCGACCAACCACGGAACGAGTCCCCGGAGCCATACGATGCGCTGACCGAATTTGCCGAAAACGTCGTCTTATAATCGCCGCTCGTAATCACGATAGACGAGCCGCCGTTTGAGTTCGTCAAACTCGAAGCACCTATCGTAAACCCGCCAATCGTTCCCGACGTTGCCGTGATCTCCCCTGATATCTCCGCATCCGAAGCATACAGCTTACCCGCCGAAGTAACATAGAACTTCCCAGGTCCTAAGCCGATGCCCGTTGTGCCGATATATACGCCGGAGTTCGAATCGCTATATGAGGTCTTGGTCTTATAAATGGACGACGTGGTGATGGTGAACCCGCCAATCGTACCGCTCGGAGCAGACAGCTTCCCGCTGAACACAGCCGAAGATGCCTTGTCCACGCGCAGTCCCGGCAGGTTGATATAGTAGTTCGAATCGTTCTTATTTGCCGAGATGTAATAGCTCGAATCCCCGCCGAAACGCAGATACCCGTCAATCGTCATCTCTGCCAGCGAACCGCTCTTTGCCGTAATATCCCCCACTACTTCCAAGCCGGACGAAGTGATCTTCACGACCGTACTGGCGTTCGAATACACATAGAACCCCGCCGAGGTCAGCTTCCAGCCGAAACTCGAAGAACTGCTGCCGTAGCTCTCATCCAGTTTCCCGTCCACCTCTGCCTCGATGGAAGTCGCGCGTTGCGTAAGGGATGTAATGTTCCCTTCTGCCGTCGATACTCTGCTCGTCAACCCCGACACGGACACCGATAGCGAAGAGATATTCCCCTCGGCGGTCGATACCCGTGTCGTAAGACCGGATAGCGACAAAGACAACGAGGAAACATCCCCTTCGTTATCCTCCACCCTTGCCTCGATACTCTCCGCCGTCTGCTGTAGCGTTGAAACCTTGCTCGACAGCGTGGTGATCTTGCCCGTGTTGTTGTCGACTTCTTGCGTGACTTCGGATACCGTGCTTGTGAGTCCGTCTAAACTGGATTCCAGCTCCGCCGCCTTCGTAGTGAGCGTAGTCACGTTCTCGCGCAAAGAATCTGTATCGTTCTGTTCTTTCCACGCCGTACCGTTCCACACATACGTCCGAGGCGGCGATTTGCTCGTATCCACCCACAGTTGTCCGAGATAAGGGTCGGTCGGTGCGGTCGCAGAGGCTTCCACATCATTCAGCGAATGAATCGTAAATTGCGCAATCGCCCGCATAGTCCCCTCCTTCGGTCAGAGCGTTACCACTACCATGAACGTCGCTTTCGTCTGTACATCTGCCGTAGACACGGACAGAGTCTTGCCCGTTTTCGAGCCATTCGTCCCCCAGGCCGCATCGATCTCGCCGTCCTTATTGTATTTCGTCCAGGTATAGGTGCCTTTGCCCGATGCATCGATTTCCGCGCCAGCCTGATACACGACCGCAGTAAGTACCGTAGAGCCTTGACCGTTCTTGAACACATCCCCGCCCGTGGAAGTGATGACCACTTGGATAGGATCGGAGTTGTCGATGAACGTCGCCACATCCATGAACTTGCTGTTGTATGTATTCGATGCGGTATCCGTATCCGTTGCCACGCATCTGAACACGGCATAGCTGTCCACCGCCGCAGCATAGACCGTCATTGTCGCCGTACCCGTTCCCGTGTACTTGCCCGAAGTATCCGACAGCTTTCTCCAGCCCGTGCCGAAGTCCGCATCATACCCTGCCGAAGACGAGCCAGTAACGCTCGCGTCCATGACCGCCCATTTATAGGTCACGTTGGTCGTATCCACGGTCGAGCCGCGCCACAGCTCTGCCTTCGCGGTCAAAGTCGTAACTTCGCTGTTCTTGAACACATTGCCCTGCGGAGTCGTGACGATAAGGTCAACGATACCGCCGCCGTTGACCACGCGCGAGAACGTGATGGAAAGCGGATGCGTAATGGAAAGCCCTGTCGTTTCGTCATGGTAAGTGATCTCGCAACGGTAGTCGATGCCAGGCAGTCCCGCCATCGTGTTTGCTTTGACGGTAAGGATATGGCTCTTCGATCCGCTAAGCGCATAATTTCCCGCCGAGGTGATGGGCGTAGTCGAATTGCCCTCATACCACTTGACCGACGTCACCGCCGAAGAAGTGATCTGGTCTGTAGTCGTACCGATGACATATAGCGACGGCGTTAACACCAGATTATTCTTTGACCAATCGGGGTTATAGGTACTGTTATCGGGATTGAACATCTGCGTCTTCGGATGGTTCGAACCGATATACCCCGTAAGCGTCAGCGCGTCGTTGTAGTCGATGATCGTAAATTGCCCTTGTGCTTTGCTCATTTCTGTTCCTCCTATTTCTCTGCTCAACCGAGCAGACTTTTTCTGGTCGTCGTGTCGATAAGGTCGCAGAAGAATGTCGCCCTCACCTTCACGTCATCCTTTGTTATCTCGATAGACTTCGAGCCACCGAAATGCTGTTGATTCCACTCTGCGTCCGCGGCCGCATCATCGGATACCCGCGTCCAGATGAACTGGTTCTCATCGAGCGTGTCCGTGATGTTCTCGTCCCAAGAATAAACGGTAGCTTCGAGAGTGGTCTGTATATTTCCGTTCTTGAAGATGTTCCCGTTCGTAGAGGTGATCACGAGCCGTAGCATCTTCTGCTCTTCGATCTCATCAATGCGCGAGTTGGTCTCTTTCACCGTTTCGGTCGTGGCATACGCGCGAAGCACCACCTCGCCAGTTTCCAAGTTCCAATACGACGAACCGTCCACCGATGACAACACGCCAGCCTTGATGATATTCGCCACCAGCGAACCCGAAGTGATAAAGTCCGCTACGATCTGCCCATCGGAAGTAATCGCCGTTTCATACGGTCCGTTGTAGCCGTTTGACGAGAACCCCAAGCCTCCGACATTCCAACGCCATACATTCACCGCATCAGCGATGTTTGGACTATCCAGAACCAATAATTCATACGGCTGTCCCGTTTCATCGCCGTGCAGAACGACATACCCGCCCTTCTGCCCCGTTATGAGCTTGGTCGCAGAATTGATCGCCGACTGCATGAGCGACGGGAACCGATTCACCTTCTGCACGATATTGTCTACTGATTGTGCCGTGTCGGATATCGTAGACAACAAGCTCGCTTTCGCGCTCCCAAGCGTTATGGAAACATACTTCTCCGCGAGCGTGTCGTACACGGTCTTAATGACCTTGACGTGTTCCGAGATGCCGAGTTCCGAATGCCGTACCGTTACTGTATCGCACAAAGCCACGCGCTCCAGCACCGCCGCGTATTCGGGCTGTTTCCATAACGCCTCAAACGAGATCGTGAGTGTAGGCGTTTCCATACCCAGCGGATTATTTTCCAAGTATTTCTGCGCCTTTTCCCGCAACAAGTCCTCGGTTATGACCGCATCTATATCGAACGAATCCGTGAAATCCTTGATGAGAGTCTTGCGTTGTGAGAGCGTGATCTTTCCGATTTGGAGGATTTGTTCGGCCAAAGTAATGACCGTTTCGTTCCCCTCCTCGTCCTCGGTCACGGCATACGGCAACAGGTCGGTGTACACATCGCTGATGTCCGAATCATGCTCAAACTTCGTGAGGTTCTTGCCATACTCGATGACTACACCGTTGTTATGCCCTCTGCCTTGATGGTGAATGACCTTGAAGTTGTCCCATTCAAACTCACCGCCCCAAAGACTCAACACCGAACCTTCCTCACCGCCAAGAACTGCGCGCAGGCTTTTCGGCTTTGAAACCGCGAACGCTTTTGCTTCGGTGTAGTCCGTCTGGAACGTGAACCGATGCGGTGTCAAAGCGTTATCGAACACCTCTTCAATGGCAAGCTGAGGCGTGATCGGCGTGCTTTCCCATTGCGGCGTGGCGATGGCTGCAAGGTCATAGGAAATATGCTGCGCATAAATCTTGACGATGCCGTTTATCGGCGTAGTCACCCTGTAGATGCGGAACGCCTGCGGACTGCCTGTATCGCTCGGTTTTGCCTTGATGATACGCTCACGCTTGATCTCGGAATAGTTCATCCCCGTCACGGGATACTTGATCACGCACTCGTATGCGCCGTTCCGCTCTTCCGTGACCTCGCATGAAATGGTATCCGGCAATGCGCCGATACCGTAGCTTGCAAAGTTTGTGGCATCCGCCTTATACAAAATCGGTATCATATCGTCCGCCACCTCGGAATGATTTCTATATCCGTTATCCCCCCATCGAAGGTGATGGTATTATCCCCCGGCAGAAATTGCGGAAAGCCGTCCCCTTCCACCGTGTCGTTTTTTGGCTCGGTATCGTGGTAGAAGTTCATCAGCTCGCTGTCACATTCCGTGTATCCGTTAAGCGTGGAGAACGTCCATATCTTATTGCTCGTTTCGGACTGGATAACGAGTGTCCCGCTTCCCCTGCCGTTGAGCTTCAGGTACGGTTTTGCCGCAAACGGGTACGGATTTTTGAGTATAAACCCCGATTCCGCATATCCGCTCTTGGTCTGCCCGCTGATGAGGTATCGGAACGGCTGGCAAGAAAACGTGACTGTGAACGTGCCGATCTTATTGCATTCATCTTCGATATCCAATTTATTATTGAACACCGCCTTCCGCAGAAACTTGGTGTCGTAGGTATCCGTCAACTCATGATAACGGTCGGGTTCGGTATAGAGCCAAGCCTTAATATCCGTCAGCTTATCCGCAAGCTCCGAAATACTCTTTGCGGGGACGAAACAAGTGTACGACACCTGCACGTTCGGAAACCTTCCGTTCGGCGATATCAAATCCCCGTCCCTGCCGGGAATAGACTGAAACGACAGGTCATACTTCGGCGCGGAAAAGATGTTCTTCGACATGATCCGAACGCCAAGATCGGACGAACGGATACCGTTGAAAGTAAACGAATTCACGCGAAAGTCACCCCCTTTCTCTTGATGAATTCACCAGCCGTCTGCATCACCTCATTCGTCAGTTCGTCGATATCCTCGCCCGAATAGTTGTTGAAGTTTGTAATATTGAGCTGTAAGACGAACCCGCCCGCACTACCGACTGCGCCGACGCTCCTCGCTCCACGCACGTCAATGGACGACGGCACAGAACTTGTAAGATCGGCAGACAGGTCATCAAATACAGAATTCAAGTCCTCGGTCATATCCGAAGCCGAACGAATCGCCTCGCCCGCCGACTCATCGATACCGCTCGCCAGACCTTCCATCATCATGTCGCCCACCCACGCCATTTTCTTGGACGGTGAATGAATGCCGAAGAAGTCAAGGATACCGTTCCAAAGATTGGATGCCCAGTTCGAAACCTTATCCCAGATCCAAGACGCAAGGCTCTTGATGCCTTCCCACAGTCCTTTGACCATGTTTGCGCCTATCTCCACGAACGAGCCGATGCCCTTGCCGAACGCTTCAACCAGGCCCGTGATGATTTGCGGCACCGCTTTGACCAGCTCCACGATAATCGCGGGAAGGTTGGCAATCAGCGAAGTGAACAGCGTAACGCCCGCCTCGATAAGTTGCGGTATGCTCCCGACAAGTGCTTCAATGATCGCAGAGATGATTTCGGGTATCGCTTCGACCACCTTGATGATAATATCCGGCAACGCCGCAACGAGCGATACGAGCAACGTAATGCCCGCCTCTATGATCTGCGGCACCGCATCAACGATTGCCTGGACAATACTCGTAATGATTTCGGGTATCGCCGCCACAATCGTTATGATGATATCCGGCAAGGCATCGACGAGCGCGGTCAACAGCTTGATGCCTACATCGACGATCAAGGGTATCGCAGAGAGTATCGCGTCAATGATGCTTGATATGATTTGCGGTATCGCCGACACTATCGCCTCGATGATCGTGGGCAACGCCGCGACCAATGCCGTGAAAAGCTGTATGCCAGTGTCAATGATCTGCGGTATCGCTTCGAGCAGGAAATCTATGACCGCCTGTATAAGTTCTGGAAGCGCCTCGATGATGATTGGTATCGCGTCAAGGATACCTTGCGCCAGGCCCATGATAAGCTCCAGCACCGCATCCAGCAAGGTCGGAAGATTGTCGATAAGCGTTTTTGCCACCTGCACGACCGCTTTGACGACGGCAGGCAATAGTTTCGGTAACGCTTTCGTAATCCCGTTTGCGAGGGTAACGATGGCTTGCGCGGCAACGCTTACGAGCCTCGGCAATTGCGCAAGTATCCCGTCCACAAGCGTAAGCACCAACTGCAGCGCACCGTCTACGATCTGTGGCAACGCCGATATAAGCCCGTCCAGAATCGCAAGCACCATTTCCGCGCCCGCATTGACAAGGATCGGAAGGTTATCAACGATCGCTTTCCCCAGACCTTTCAAGAGCGAGCCGACAAACCCAAACGCCGTAGGCAGGTATTCGATGAGCGTGTCCGTCACCTTCTGCATCGCATCGCCGATCACAACGCTTATTTGGTCGAAATCGCCGTTCGCTTCATTGATGCCTTCGGCAAGCGTGGACAGCGCATCCGTTATTCCCGAAGATAACGCGCTAACCGTCGGCAAGAACACGCCGGAGATAGCGCGCTTTGTCCCGCGCAATGCGGCTTCGAGGTTGTTGTACTTGACCTTATTGATGTTCTCAAGACTGTCACCGACTTCCAGCGTTGCCGAGTTCATCCCGGCAAGCACGGGCAAGACATTCGATTCCAAGTCCTCGTACATGGTTCCAAACAGCGCAACGCCCGCCTGGTTCTTGAGGATGGGATCTTCCATGCTCTCAAGCGCGGCGACCACTTCATAGAACGCGTTCCGTGCCGTTTCGCCGCCCTGGGCAAACGCCGCAGTCATTGCATCCGCGTCCAAGCCGAGCGTGGCGAACGCCTCTTTCGATGTATCGCTGCCGTCTTTGGCACGGATATTGAATTCCTTGACCGCATCGCCGACTTTATCGATACTGAACACGCCCGCATTCGCGCCGTTGACAAGGCTCGCGAGAAACTCGTCCGCCGACAGGCCGAGTGCCGCGTACTGCGCAGAGTATTCATTAAGAACATCCATCAAGTCGCCGTTCTTGTCCGCACCGTTCTGCGCACCGTAGGCGATGATGTTATACGCTTCCTCGGCAGAGATGCCGAAGTTCTTCATAAGAGCCGCCGCCGCACGAGCAGACTCGGAAAGCTCGAACCCGAAGGTATCCCTCAGCGCGAACCCAGACTCCGTCGCTTTCTGCAGTTCATCGCCGACAAGCCCCGTCGCCCTCTGCACCGCCGACAGACCGTTCGCCACATCCTCAAGACTGTCGCCGAAGTTGTTTGAATACACCTTCTGCGCGACCTCGCCGAGTTCGGCAAGCTCTGTTTCTGTTGCACCCGTCGATGCCGCGATCTGGTTGATGGCTTTGTTATACTCATCACCGAGCTTGACGAGCTGAACACCCGTTGCGACAGCCGCCGCGCCAATCGCCGCAACTGCCGCCGCCAACGCAGCACCCATCCCCTTTGCGATACTGCCGATCTTGGAGAACTTGCCCCCGGCATCCTCGGCTTTATCGCCGCTGTCTTCCAAAGAATCGCTGAGGTCGTCGGCATCGTCCGCAGCATCGCTCATGGCTTTGCCGTGCTGTTCGATGGCTTCGGTGTTCTCTTTCAGCTCACGCTCCATATTGTTGAGCGTGGCTTTTGCGTTATTGAGTTGAATCTGCCACGACTGGGTGCGTCTGTCGTTTTCCCCAAACGAGTCGCTTGCGTTCTGCAACGCCCTTTCGAGCGTTTCTACCTTCTTACGTTGCGCCTCTATCTCTTTGGTCAGTACACCGTTCTTCGCGGTAAGGCTTTCAATGGAGGTGGAATTCTTATCGAATGCCGAATCGACCAGCTTCATTTCCGAGCCTAAAACCTTGAACTGCGAATTGATTTCAGCAAGTGCCTTCTTGAACTCGCGTTCGCCTTCCAGCCCTATCTTCAAGCCGAAGTTATCAGCCATATCCCACCTCCTTGTTAGATTCCATACGGAACGATATCGTCTATCGTCCGCTCAATTTTCGGTTTCGCCATACCGCTGAACTGCCTATGACACTCAAAGAGGTCTAAAAGCAAACCGAACGGCATCAGCCACACCTCCGTGTAGCTCAAATGCAGTTGCGCCAGTCCGAAATACAAAAGCCGAGTAAATAACTCCTCGTCACTTACTCGACTTTCGCGTTTTTTGGGCCGTTCTCCTCGCTCACGACATTGCGTTTCGTGCCTTTATACAGAGCCTCAGAGATCGCCGTCTTGAACCCCGCAAGATCGAACGGCGAGGTCAAAAGCTCGACCTCTTCCTCCGTCAAAAGTTCCTGCCGCGCGTCCTTATGCACGAGGTTATGGATGAGAATGCTCTGATTGGCGAGCAAGGTGATGAGCCACACGATCTCGTTGATCGCCATCTCAAAGTTCTCGCTCTTCATGAGCTTGTCGCCCAGGCTCTCCAACCCGCCGTACCGCCCGGCGATTTCTTTCGTTGCTTTGGTCGTGAGGAGCAGTTCATAATCCTTACCGCCGATTTGGATGACCGCACTTCTTTCGTCCGCCATAACTTATCCCCTCCTTACACGCTCTCGGTGTACTCAGGCTCGTACACTTCGTTGTACCAGTTCGCCACGACCGTTGCCGTCGCGTCCTCACCTTCGGTCACTTCCACCTTCCAGGGATGCTTGCCCTTGCCGTCCGCCTTGTTCCGGCGCAGAACCGTACCTTCTATGGTGGGCGTTGAGAACGTGATGCTGTCGCCCTTCGTTGCGAGGTTGGTCGCGGGGATACCGAAGATGACGCGGTACAGCCAGAAGTAGCGGTATTTTCCGTTCGCCTTTTTCGCGCGAAACCCGATAGCGACAGGCTCACCGCCGTCTTCGGACGCAGACACGAGAACATGGTTTTTATCGATGGTCGCGCCCGTGAGAGCCGATGCGGTATCCGCGCCGATATCGTCGATACCGAGCGAGAGCGTCCCCGACTTGAACTCCTTCACCACTTCCGATGCGCCATCGTCCGCATACAGCGTTGCCTCGGCAAGCTCCACCGATAAATCAGCAGACATCGCCTTCGCAAGCTGGACGGGCGTGGAATAGGTTTCTTCGCCGTTCTCGCTCTCGGTGATCTTGGCATAATAAAGTTTATCCAGACCGATTGTTGCCATAGCTGTTAATCCTCCAATTGATAGTTTTTCTGGGCATCGACCGCATAGTGGTGATACCCCGTTTCGGTTTCAAAACCGATGTAACGTCTGTCGGTTATCGTGAACTCCGCACCGACGAGTGCCTTGACGATCTTGTTTTTGATAGCGATATAGTTGCCCTTCGAATACACAGATATCCGCGCCTCCTGTACGTCATCGTGCGGTATATTGTCCGCATGATATCCGAACCCGTCCGACAGCGGCACGATGACGAGATACGCATCCGGCGCAATCCCCGAAAACACGCCCGTTTCCACAGGTATGCCCAAACCGCCCAGTACGCCGTTGAGTTCTTCAAAGATATTCATAGTTTCCCGATCTCCTCTTCCAGCGTCTTTATCATCCTCTGCTTGCACTCGCTTGCCGCCGCCGTCTTAGCGGGTTTCAAGAACGGTCTTGCGGGCTGACCATGCCTGCCGTATTCGAGGATATTCGCTATCTTCGCGTTGCTGTCCCCGTCCGAGCGCGGCTCAGCAAACCCGACCTTAATGTTGCTGTTCCCGTCCCTGTCCACCAACACGGGCGTTAAGCCGAGCGAGGCTTGCAGTTCGCCCGTAGAGCGGCTGTTTTCGCCTTGACCGACGACACTTGCGAGGTTCTCGCGTACTTTGTCGAGCATGACCTCGCCGCCCGCTTGTAAGGCTTTCTCCGCGATCTCGTCCGATCTCTTACCAAGCCTTGAGAGCTTGACGAGAAACTCATCGGGCAGTTCCACCGTGCATTTAGCCATTCTCCGCCTCCACGCGCTTTGCCATGACCTCGACGTACAGGCCGCGGCTTCGCACATCCTCTATGGATGTGACCTCGAACCTGCCTTTGTCGTTCACGATAAAATCCCCGACCTTGACTTCCACACCTGGGATACGCCGAAATCGGAACAGATCGGTCGCGGTCGAGAAGGTGGCAAGGTTCGCCCACTTGACTGAACCGTGCCGACCTTCTTGATACACGCGCACCGAGGCAAGGATGACTTCCTCGACCTTATCGAACCCGTCTTTGTCTTTCGTATGCACCCGGCACACGATATCCGCAAAGCCGTTCATTTTCCCGAAACTCATACCTTCCACCTCCTGTCCAGGCGCAAAAGCAAGTTGACTGTATTCCAGACCTGTTGTCCCGCCTGCACGTTATCCGCGAAGAACCCGCCTGTAGAGCCATCCCTACTCTCGTAGAAATGGCTCGCAAGCATGATGACCGCCTGTTCGGTCGTGGGCGGCATGGCATTTTCGGAATAATAGCCTTCCATTACGTGCTGGTAGCTCTCAGCATACGCCACGGCTGCGGTGATGTAGTTTTTCAAAAGCGTATCGTCCTCGTCATGTTCGAGGATAAGGTTTTGCTTGACCTTGCTCAAAAGTTCGTCCATCACCGCTCACCTCCGAATCAGCCTGCCGCCTTCATCTTGAGGAGCTTGATGGCTTCGGGCAGAACGAGCTTGCCGTCCACACGCTCCCTCGCAAGAAACGCGACCATACCATTGCCCGCAAACAACTCTTTGAGCTGATCGAATGTACGGGTGCCGCGGTCACCGATGTTGTAATACTTGAAATCGCCGAACGCAAGTGCCGCCTTGCCAGCCGCGACCGCAGGGAAATACGGCGAAGTGTACACGGGATAACCGAGCAGTCTGTCGGGTTCGCCTTCGCGGAACGAGGGTTGCCAGATGTACGCGCCGTTGTTGTCCTTGAGCTTGCGGATGGCGAGCAGGGTCTGATCGTTGCACATGAACTTGGCGTTCTTCCTGTACGGACGCTTGAGCGAATACACGAGCGCGAGGATCTCGTCCGCCGTGATAGCCGTAGCAGATGCCGCCGTTACGCCGACCTCCGCGCCGCCCGTTGCCGCAAGGAAACCGAGAGGCTTGCCCGTGCCATCGCCGTTGATGAATGCGTCCTCTTCCGAATTGGCAAGTGCCTCGCCGAACTTGCGGATGATATAGCTTTCGAGGTCGAACGCGCTGTCGTACAGAAGCTCGTCCGTTACCTTGATGGCGACATGGAGTTTATGCGCGTCGAGGATGATCTGCGAGAAAGTCGCGTCGCCAAACTGGATCGCACCGCCTTCCTCGATCCACGCCGCTGCGGGTGCGGTATCCGCGATATTGATCTTATGCTCGCCGCTCGTTGTGATCTCCGTTGCGAGGTTACGCATCACGTTCTCTTCCTTGAGAACTTCGATGATGCGCCTGTCATACTCTTCGGGTACGAGATACCCGCCCGATGCGTCCACGCCTTCCTGCAGTTCGTTGCTGATGCGATGGAAGTTCGAACGCAGCGCCTCCAGCACCGCTTTCTTATACGCATCGCTGGCTCTGCCTTTCTTGACGTCCTCCGTCTGGGGCATGGGCTTGGACGTGAGCGGCGCGGATACGGGCTTTTCCATTTCCTTCTCCATCTCTTCCCTGCGCTGCATACGCTGGATCTCGGCGGTCATGGCTTTGAACTGACCTTCCATATCCGCATATGCGGCATCGTCCTGTTTGGACAGAAGTCCGTTCTCGTTCTTATGCGATTCGAGGAACTTGTCCATCGTGTCCAGAAGGACTTTGCGCTTTGCAACCATTTCATTGATAGTCATATTGTTTCTCCTCCTTAGATGACTTCCTTGATTTGTTTGATGATGTTCCGAAGCTCTGCCACCGACCTGCCTTCCTCATTCGGCTTGGTCGAGACGAGCTTGTTCAAGAGTGCGCTGTCGCATTCCCTACGCGAAAAATCGAACGCCACGTCCACAGCGGGCGGAGCGTTCCCTTCCAGCAATCCGTCGCAGAACCCCAGTTCGATTGCGCGCTTCGCGTTCATCCAGGTCTCCTCGTCCATGAGATGCGCGAGCTTTGCCCTGGAAAGTCCCGTCTTGATCTCGTAGGCGTTGATAATGGATTCCTTCACCTCGGCGAGCATATCGATGGCTTTCTGCATTTCTGCCGTGTCCCCGAACGCCGCCGTGATCGGGTTATGGATCATCAGCATCGCCGTGGGTGCCATAAGCACCTTTGTTCCCGCCATTGCGATGACGGATGCCGCGCTTGCCGCCAAACCGTCCACCTTAACCGTGACATCGCCGGGATAGTCCATGAGCATCGCATAGATCTGGCTCGCCGCGATACAGTCGCCACCGGGCGAGTTGATCCAGACGGTGATCGGGCCTTTGCCTTGCATGAGTTCGTCCTTGAACATTCTGGGCGTGATATCGTCATCGAACCAGCTCTCTTCGGCTATCGTGCCGTATAGCTCAAGGACTCGCTCGGCGGGCGGTTCTGTGTCCGTGCTTGGTGTCGGAAGCTGATTCTTCCACTTCCAAAACTTCCTCATCCTGTTCCGTTTCCTCCTTGTCAGTTTCTTTTTCCGCATAAGCCCCCGCGTTCTGCATCGGGAGCATACTGCCGTTGATAAGATACAAATCACCGCCTTCCTCGGCAGGGATCTTGTCCATGTTCTCCAGCTCCCGGATATCGTTTGCGCTCATCCAACCGTTCTGCCGCGCAGTCGCGTAACCGTTCATGCGGCTTTGGTAATCCCCGCGAAGCAAACCCTCAACGCTGAACTTGAAGAACAAGGTCTTTTTCTCTTCGTCCGTGAACAGAATACGTGAGAGCGATTGCTCCCAACGTATCACCCACGGATCGAGCGTGTATTTTACGAACTCCAGCGACTGTTGCTCGATGTTGGAAAAGCTCGACTTCTCCAAGTCCCCGACCATGTGCGGCGGTACACGGAAAATACGCGCTATCTCGTTTATCTGGAACTTCCGCGTTTCCAGGAACTGCGCCTGCTCCGGCGAAATGGAGATGGGCGTGTATTTCATGCCCTCTTCCAGTACTGCGACCTTATTCGAGTTCGCCGAACCACCGAACTGGCTCTGCCATGCCTCGCGCACCTTCTGCGGGTCTTTGATAACGCCCGGATGCTCCAATACCCCACTCGGTGCGGCACCGTTCGCAAAGAACTTTGCGCCGTATTCCTCACACGCGATTGCCATACCGATGGCATTCTTCGCCATTGCTATGGGCGAGTACCCCACAAGACCGTCAAAACCGAGTCCTGGGATATGCAACACATCATACGGCGTGAGCCGCACGGTCGTGTTTTTCATCGTTCCCGCCTCGTCCGAGCTGTGCGAGTATTCGTAGTAGAGCTTGCCGTGTTCGTCGCGGTCGACGCGCATCTTGTTCGGCATCAACGGATACAACGCCATGATCTCACCCTTGCCGTTGCGGATGATCTGTGCGTATGCGTTCCCCCACAACAGTAGGTGCGTCATCAGCGTTTCGCGGAACACGAACGAACTCATCTCCGGGTTCGGCTCGTCATGCAAAAGCCGATACAGCGGATGGTCTATCGCCTTTTCCTTACCGCCACCGTCTTTGTACCTATAAAGATGCAACGGCAATCCCGCCACAGCTTCAGACAGGATACGCACACAGGAATACACCGCCGTCATCTGCATTGCGCTCCGCTCTGTCACGACCTTACCGCTTGTCGAACCGCCGAGAAAGAACGTGAACGCGCCGCCCGCCGTGCGGTTCTGTGGCTTATCCCTCGCCTTAAATAGGAACGAGAAAAGTCCCATCTATTGAATCCTCCTCAAAAATTGGCATAAGAAAAGCACCTACCCGCTTGGGATAGATGCTTGGTGTTGCGGAATTCTTCAAATGAAGAGTATTCCGCGCGTATCGTACACGGACTCCGATGTATCGTTGCCGCAGCGAATAGCTCTGTCCAAAGCCATGATTGTTGCGACCGCGCCGTCTATCTTTTCCGTGGATTTTTCTTTGTCGGGTTTGATGTTGCCCGCGGGGTCGGTACGGATGTAGATATTGTCCATCATCCAACGCAGGATCGGATGCCCGTCGTGAGCGATCTTCTGTTCCAGCACGAGCTTCATCAGCTCCTTTGTCGGCGGGGACATATCTTTGAAACCTTGACCGAACGGCACGACCGTAAAACCCATGCCTTCGAGGTTCTGCACCATCTGCACCGCGCCCCATCTGTCGAACGCGATCTCACGGATATGGTACTTCTCACCCAGCCGTTCAATGAACTGCTCGATGTAGCCATAATGCACGACATTACCTTCGGTCGTTTCCAGATACCCCTGCCGCTCCCATAAATCATACGGGACATGGTCGCGGTTGACGCGCAACGTGATGTTCTCTTCGGGTATCCAAAAATACGGCAAGACGATGTACTTGCCCTCATCGTTCTCCGGCGGGAATACCAACACGAACGCCGTGATATCCGTTGTGGACGAGAGGTCAAGACCGCCGTAACAGATGCGGCCTTCCAGTTCGTCCGTGTCAATGGCAACGCGGCACTTGTCCCACTTCTCCATCGGCATCCAACGCACCGCCTGTTTCACCCACTGGTTCAAGCGGAGCTGACGGAACGAGTTCTCTTCGGCGGGGTTTTGCTTCGCCGATTCACACGCAGCTTTGACCTTGTCAATGCCGACCGTGATACCGAGCGACGGATTGGCTTTCTTCCAGACCGTTGGACTCGTCCAGTCATCCCCCTCCTCCGCGCCGTAAATGACGGGATAGAACGTGGGATCTATCTTTCTGCCTTCGAGGATGTCCTTTGCCTTTTGGTGTGTTTCGTAGCATATGGAATGTGTATCCGTTCCCGCCGTGGTGATCAGGAAGTATAGCGGCTGCATCCTCGCGTCGCCGGAGCCTTTGGTCATAACATCGAATAGTTTTCTGTTCGGCTGCGTGTGCAGCTCGTCAAAGACCACGCCGTGGATGTTGAACCCGTGCTTGCTGTATGCCTCCGCAGACAGGACCTGGTAGAAACTGTTCGTCGGCGTATAGATGATGCGCTTGCTCGCCGTGAGGATCTTCACCCGACGGTTGAGCGCGGGACACATCCGCACCATGTCCGCCGCCACCTCGAAAACGATAGAGGCTTGTTGCCGATCCGCCGCACAGCCGTACACCTCCGCCCGCTCCTCACCATCGCCGCAAGTGAGCAGTAGCGCGACCGCCGCCGCGAGTTCGGACTTGCCCTGCTTTTTCGGGATCTCGATGTACGCCGTATTGAACTGGCGGTAACCGTTCGGCTTTAGGATACCGAATATGTCGCGGATAATGCGTTCCTGCCAATCGATAAGCTCGAACGGCTTGCCCGCCCACGTGCCTTTGGTATGGCAGAGGCATTCTATAAAGTTCACGGCATAGTCCGCCGCCGCTTTGTTGTAGACCGAGTCCTTTGCCTTGAACTTGGTCGGCGTGTATTTCTTGAGCTTTCTGATGCCGCTCACCTCCCTTTATGATGTAACGAAAAAAGACCGCCTACTATTAAGCAGTCTTTTCTGTCGGTTGTTGTCGAATGTTGTCGTTTTAGATGCTCGCGCCCCACTTGAACCCCTTTTCTGCCCTAACCTTGCGCAGGGCAACAAGGAGCTTTTCGAACTCCGCCCAAGTCAGCTCATAGCTTGAGCAGGCCTGGCAGATGGCGATGTGCGCATCCTTAAAATCGTTCTCGGTTTTGATGGCTTCGATTTGCTTGAGGTACTTTTTCATGGTGGTTTCTCCTTTGGTTTTTGTAGGTGTATATTACCTCTAAAACACACATATATCCAGCGAATATCGCCACTATTTCCGAGAAATATTATTTATTTTTGCACCAAAAAAGCCGCCTTTCGGCAGCCTTTCTGGGGTTCTTTTTAGTCCTCTGTTCCGAAGTTGTGGTGGTGTAAAACCGCAACGATGCTTTCAATTTCATCGCTCGGCATTCCTATGCTTTCGAGTGCCTCCCTCGTACCGCATTCAGGGCAGATGAGGGTCGTGTTGTCCAGCCTGGAAAGCGCAGGTGCGCCTGTGTACTCTTTGCCGCATTTCGGGCAGATGGTTTTGATGATTTCTTTCATTATCGTTTATCTCCTTTGACTGATTTTTCTAATGCTTTGCGGATGTGTTCGAGCTTGAACCCGAAACTTCTGTACCCCGCCGCGCAAGCGCGGATGTAGTATAGGCTCGGCTCACCGAGCGGTCTGTCCTCGTGCATGATGTAGACGAATGCGTTTATTTTGCGCCGATTGCCGTCCCAGTCCTTGAGCAAGACCTCGATGTCCTTTTTGTAGTAGAATGTCGGGTAACCTTCGTAGGCATCGAGCCTGCGCTCCTCCGCCTCGTTCACTTCCCACACACCTACGGGAACATACTCGTTTTCGTTCTTTTCAATGGTGAGGTAGGAGCCTGTCTTGCTACCCTTAAAGAGTAGCTCATATCCCTTAATGACCGCCGTGCCGATAGGTGTCGCCTTCGGACACCTATACTGCATCTGGTCGAGGTTGAGGTTGCTTCCGTATGCAAGGTAATATCTCATTTCCGTCACCCCCCTTAGCAAGCCCTTGTGCCGCTTCTGAAAGCCGCATCGCCGCGAAGGTTGCGGGTGAGGATTTCCCTTGCCGTTGCGAACTCATCGCCGATGAGCCCAAGCCTTAAAAGCCAGGTGCGCATCGCGTACTTCGGATTCTCGTTCTGCTGGGGGCGGTTGCTCGCCTTGCTGACCTCTTTCGCCATTTCGGAAAGTGCCAGGCAAAGCTGGATGTAGCTCTTGAGCTGTCCTGCGTGGATACCGCCTTTCTTGTCCAGCGAAGGGTTGTCGAACTGGAAGAGCCGGAACTCAATCGTGCCTTTCGTGAAGGTCGCATGGAGGTTGGTCATGTGGTAGCGCGAGCCGTTGTAGTGCGAGCTTCTTGAACGGTAGCTATCGCTTTGGGTGTTGTACCAAATGTCCGCGAGTGCCGACATCGAAGTGGGTTTCTTTCTGTTGACCTCTTTTAAGAACTTTGAGTCTACCATCTGGCAATAATGGCTGACGCGGTAGCTGTCGAGTTTCAAGCTCTCTTTGAGGAGCGGCTCGTGGCTTGCCATTATGTTGACAAGGTTCCGAAGTGTCTTTGCCGTGTGTCCGTTCGCGCCGATGTGGATGTGAACGCCGCAACCGTGGTTGGGGTTGGAAACCGCACCAGCGTGGCGGAGCTGCCTGGCTATCTCCTGCAAGTCCTCGATGTCCTCATACTTGAGGATGGGCGTTGCAAGCTCGGCTTTCTCCTCGTCCCTGTCGGCGCGGATGCTAACATCGCGCGTTATCGTCCATCTCCTGTTCTGGTTGTCAAGGCAGCTCCAAGCATCGTAGCTCCCGCCATCGTGGCGGACCGTGTTGCCCGTTCCGAAGTAGTTTGCAACCACCTTGATTGCCTTCTGGCGGGTTATGTCAGCCATCTCGATCTCAACGCCGATGGTCTGCTTTTTCATCCCTTCGATTTGCCTTTGTGTGTTCTTCATTTTGAGGTGTCCTCCGTTCTTAATTGTAGGTGTATATTACCTCTAAAACACACATATATCCAGTCTATTTGCGCCGATATTCGATAATAAATATTTATTTTTTTGATATTTTTTCGGGCTATTTTTTGGCTGATTTTTCGTCCAAACAGAGCGTTTTTCCAGCCATCAAATCAAGGTAAATTTCGAGGTATCGTTCCTGCTCCGCTCCTTCGGAATTGAGCATACAGTCCACATAAAAAGCAATGGCTTCATTGCGGCTTTCCCACTCCCGATTCTTTCCGTAGCAGACGGTTACGACCCTGTCCACAAGCTCCACTTTGTCCTCGCCGTAAATTGCGCCGAGCGTAGAACCTGTCGCCCATTGCACATGAATCGTGCCCGTGTCATCCACCTCGGTTACTTCGCCTTCCGTGCCGATTGGCGGTGCTTGAAAGTCGTCCATTTTGACAAGCCGAACCTTTACGCCTTTCGGAAACTGCATTCTCAGCTTATCAAGTTGCTCTTGCGTGATGTCAAACATAAAATACCTCCTATCTTTCGGTGTACCATATATCACTCTAAACCCGAAAAATAGCAAGTCATTTCACGCTCAATCTTTGCCGTTCGCCCAGACAATTCCCGAAAGCACGAAATAAACGCAAGGCAGGGCCACGCCATTGCCCCACATCTTATACTCCGCCGAGTCGGTGTGCGGGTTCGCAAGCCACGCGCGAATCTGCCTTGCCGTCTTCGGCTTGCCCGTTCCCGTCACCCGCGCATAAGTATTAAAGACCTTGTACCAGAAATAGACCTCTTCGTCCGTGGGTTTCGGTGTTTCCAGATGCTTGCACCACCAATCGGGGAACCCCTGCAATCTCGCGCACTCGGTGGGCGTGAGCCTGCGCACGGTGTAAAGACTCTCACCTCCGTTCATCACCGCACCGGGGCCTTTTGCAACGAGCGTTGGCTGGCGTTCCTCTTCGAACGAGGGCGTGAACTTCGCATTCTTGCCCTGGTTGAATGCATCCCTGCCTATGCCGTAGCAGACGGCATTCGGGTCTTTATAATCCCTCGCCATGAGCGTTGGGGACTTGCCCTCCTCCACCTGCTGGAAACTGCCCGTAGTCATTGCGTACACCGCATGGCGGTCTGTAGCATTGAGTGTGAACGACACGTCCTCGTTCAAGCCATCCCCTTGCGGTCCGTTCTCGTCCTTACGCCCTATCATCGAGCCTTGAATACAGATTGCGGGTTCACCTTTCTCCACACAGACAATGGCGATGCCGCCCTGGTTGCAGGCGGGACTGCCGCCGTTGCCGTCCAGAGTCCTTGCGGTCGTTGCCTTATATATGCCGCTCTTTGGGTTCGCCGAGCGCATGGCGTTGCTGTCCTTTGCCGAGATGCCGAACGGCTCCAATACGCAGTTGAAGTTGTCTTTGTCCGGCATACGCTGGTTACCGCCTGCGTTCTGCTTGGTGAGCGTGGGCGCGACCTTTTCGCCGTTCCAGCTCATAGGCTCGAATAAGGTCTGGTCGTTATTACACGAGAGCGTGGCGGACTTGTTGTCCTGCACCAACGCGCCCTTGCCGCCGCCTTCACAGCCCGCTCGGATTTTGAGTGTCTTCGGCGTTTCGCCCTCGACCACGAACGGCTGGTTGTTCCCGCCCATGCCATACATTGCAGAGACTGTCTGCGCGACCGTGACGGGACCCGTATAGCGCGTGTCCATGCTATGGTTCTCGAACACCTCCGCCCCGCTTTCGTTTTCGACCACGCCGTTGCGCCCGGATGACATTCCGCAGTTCACGCCGAGCGTGGCGGCGGTTTCGTCTATTGCACCGTTGTATCCGTCAAAAGCGATGCCTGGCGTTCCAGCGCGATCCTCAATATGGTTGGCAGCTCTTTGCCACGCACGGAAGCGCGCCGAAGAATACCCTGACACGCCTTCTGACTTAAATAGTATGTCCGCGGCACCCCGACCTGCAAAATCTGCGACAAGGTAGATTCTGCGCCTGCGCTGGGGGACTCCCCAGTATTGAGCGTCAAGAACTCTGTAAGCAACGCTCCATCCGTCTCCCACGATACAGTCGGCATAAGCCCAGCCGCCTTTACCAGGCATAGGCACCTCGGCATCCGCTTGCACGACACCGATGACCGCTTCGAGGACGGCTTTGAAATCGTAGCCGCCGTTGCTTGAGAATGCGCCGGGGACGTTTTCCCAGACGATGTATCTCGGATATTCTCCATTTGTTGCTCTCCTCATTTCCTTGACGATGCGGATGGCTTCGTAGAACAGGCACGACTTGCTCCCGTCCAACCCGCTCCGCTTGCCTGCCACGCTCATATCCTGGCAGGGCGAGCCGAATGTGATGATGTCCACGGGTTCGATTTTCCCGCCGTCCATACCGCTGATATCGCCGTAGTGTTTCAAAAACGGCATTCGCTTGGTCGTAACCCGTATGGCAAACGGCTCTATCTCCGATGCCCACACGGGCAGAACCCCCGCGAGTATCCCGCCGAGCGGGAAACCGCCGGAGCCGTCAAACAAGCTGCCGAGTGTAAGTTGTTTATCGCTCATTCAGCCGCTCCTTCAAAGCATTATAAAAAGCCCTGTTATTCACGGGCTTCCCTACTTTTCTGAATTCTTCCTCTAAAGCAAAACGAGTCTCCAATTGTTGAACGCTATATCCAGGCTTGAATGTTCGCCAGGTCTTTTCGTCCCAAGCCTTGAGCGTTTGCCATAGTTTGGGATAGTGCCGATAGAGTTGGCGTAACTCATCAAGACTCTGTAAGGGACAACACCAGCAACTTACCCTCTTAAAATGCTCATACAGTCCGCCCCAAGTAAAACCTTGTTCATAGCAGTAATTCAAGCAATCTTGCTCTGTCATTCCCCACTCAATCAACGGGTGCCGATGGTTCTCTTGTTGGTTACACCTTCGGTGCAAACGATACCCTTCGTCTGCAGCCAATCCAACATATTCTATGACATCGTATTGTTTGCTCAACCCACGAATGAACCTTTCCCTCGGTTCATTCTTCAATCGTTCTGTACACCACCGAAGGCGCGGACCCGGCCAACCATATCCTTTCTGTGTACCGCCATACTTCAACATGACCGATGAGTCGGGGCGGCGATTGATTGGCTTATTAAACATCATGTATTCAAAAGACTCATTCGCCCGCACGATAGTAATGTTCTTGCCTATCCTTTTCTCTACCGACTTGATGTGTTCGTACATTGCGGGAAATTCAAGCCCTGTGTCACAAAACAAAATACAATCAATCGGCATCCCCAATTCGGTCATTTTTAGGAGCATCGCGGTCGAATCCTTCCCACCAGAAAAAGACACCACATGATACTCTCTTGTCATCTGGATTCCACCTCTTTTACCAGGTCTGCGTACATGAGTTTCTCACCATCGCGCAGCACATACACATTCGCGCCATCGCCCGTGTCCTCCACGTACCTACGCAAAATGACCGAGGCGTACTTTTCGTCCAGCTCCATCGTGTAGCAGATGCGGTTTGTCTGCTCGCAAGCCATGAGCGTGGAGCCACTGCCGCCGAAAGTGTCCAAAACAATGGCGTTCTCCTGGGTGGAGTTCTTGAGCGGATAGCTCAATAAATCAAGCGGCTTGCTCGTAGGATGGTTTTCGTTGCGCTTTGGTTTGTCGAAGTTCCAGATGGTCGTCTGTTTCCTGTCCGAGTACCATTGGTGCTTGCCGTTCTTAAGAAAACCGTAAAGCACAGGCTCGTGCTGCCATTGATAGTCCGACCTGCCGAGAACGAGCGAGTTCTTCACCCAGATGCAGCACCCCGCGAGGTGTAGCCCAGCATCAATAAAAGCCCGACGGAAGTTGAGTCCTTCCGTGTCCGCATGGAACACATAGGCACTTCCACCAGGCTCTAAATGTGAGACCATATTCTTAAACGCCGCGAGCAGGAACGAATAGAACTCCTCGTTCTTCATGCTGTCGTTCTGTATCGTCAGCCCGCTCGAACTCTTGAACGAAACTCCGTAGGGCGGATCGGTGAGGATAAGGTTGACGCGCTTGCCTTCGCAGAGCTTGTCCACGTCCTCGGCATTGGTCGCATCGCCGCACACCAAGCGGTGCCGCCCCACTACCCACACATCCCCCTTCTTTACGAACGCCGCCTTTTCCAGCGCGGCCGTGAGGTCATAGTCATCGTCCTTGACCTCGGCTTGTGTATCTTTGAAAAGATCTGTGATCTCTTTCTCATCAAATCCTGTGAGACTCACATCGAACGCCTCCGCCTGCAACGTCTCTATCTCCACGCGCAGGAGTTCTTCGTCCCACCCGGCATCGAGTGCCATGCGGTTGTCCGCGATGATGTATGCCTTTTTCTGTGCTTCGGTGAGGTGGTCGACAAACACGCAAGGCACTTTGTCAATGCCCTCTTCACGCGCCGCAATCACCCTACCGTGTCCGGCGATAATTCCGTAGTCCTTGTCTATGATGACGGGATTAATGAATCCGAACTCACGAAGGCTGGAACGGAGCTTGTTTATCTGCTCCGGCGAGTGGGTACGGGCGTTGTTGACATACGGCACGAGTTTATTGATTTCTACCAGCTCCATGTTCGTGGTCGTCTTCATCGTACCAACCCCCACTCCGCGAATTTCTCGAACCCACCGATGCGGGTGATGTATTTCCTGGCGATGCTGACGATCTTTGCATACGGTCTGCCGTCCACGTACTCATCGCCAATTGCGCACGAGAGTTCGACGGGCGTTTTCTGCGCCTGTGCTTTGAGCCAGGCGTAAATATTCACGGTCACGTCGGCTTTCGAGAGGTCTTTGCCGTGCAAGCCACCGCCCGTGACCGAGTCCGCCATATCCGAGCCGAGCTTGCGGTTGGTCGCGCCCGTGTCCACGTCCGTGCCGCCCGTCCAATCGCCGAGCGGGTTGATGACCGCATCGGGGTAAAGTTCTTCCAGGGCGGATGTAGGCGCATTGCTTTGACAGATGATGAGCCGCTTGCCGTCCAGAATATATTTTCCGTCCGAGGGATACTTCGCAAAGATCGTCCGCGCGATGTCCGCAAGTTTCATCTGCTCTTCCGTCACGGGTACACCTTTGAAGATGCCGTTATCCCCGCAGCGGAACTTGTCCGCCTGGTTCGCGGCAAGGTGTGTGTCTTGCGCCACTTCCTTGTAATCGACTTTGAGCCTTCCTGCAATACGCCTAACCGCACCTTTTACCTCTGCCACATCCAGCGCAGTAGATATTTCAGCGATGATATGACATACACCATGCCCGATAAGCACTTCCACCGCAATCTTCGGGTTCTCGGACTTTGCATAAGCAAGGTCAACGAGCGCACCCGCGATTCGGTCTGCGAGCTTGTCGGGGTGGCAAGGGTTTACTTTTTCAAACATTGTATTCCTCCTATTTCCGTCTGGAAGCGAGCAACCGCTCCATCATATCGTCATGCGGACTGCCGCCGAAATCCACGGCGCAGTTCTCCTTTACGATTTGGTAAATCTGCATCCACGCCTGGTTCGCCTGCTTGGTGAACTGAATGAGCATGGACACATACGGGCTGGATATGGCGTTGCCCGTCGTGGGGTGCTTGGCGAGAAAGCCGTACTCGGACAGAGCCTCTTCGCATTGAATCTGCCTTGCCACCGCCATTGCGTACTGGTTGATGAGCTGCGTGTTCACCAACTCCGCACAACCGAACTTTTTGAGCCACAGATAGGTTTCATTGAACACCTCCTCCGCGAGCAGTTCCTTGCCGTTCTTTTGCGCGGCTTTGAGGTATTCCTTCACGGGCGGCACGTCCGCACCTTCCAGCTCCACGGGTTGGGGCAAAATTAAAGCTCCGTCTGCGGAGCCTTCGTTGATTTTTTGATGTAATGCTTTCGGTTTTTTACCAGCACCCACTCTCGCGCCGCCGCGCATAGTGCCGTCTTTTGCCATAGTTTATCCCTCATTTCAAAATCGGTTATTATTTCTTACGCTTTGGGGGTTAATACCACGTTTGAAAAGCGATTTTTGCACACGACACCCCAGGCCCGCTGACAAGGTCCCGCGCTGTAGAGATTTCGATACCCCCACCCTTTTCAACGCCGCTTGCCCCACCTATCGCCCGACTCTGCCGTGATCCGGCTGTGGCAAGACTTGCAGAGCGACATCAAGTTCGCATCGTCATGGGTGCCGCCCTTGCCGAGCGGGAGCTTGTGATGCACTTCCGTCGCCGCCGTCACCCGCCCCGCCGCCAGGCATTCCTCGCACAAAGGATGCGCCTTGATGTAGCGGTTACGGATCTTACGCCATCCCCCGCCATAGCGGACAGACGTATCGTATGGGCGTTCGTACTTGTTGTACCGCTCGTTCATGAGCCGTTGGTGTTCCTCGCAATACTGCCCGTCCGTAAGTCGCGGACAGCCGGGGAAACGGCACGGCTTTTTCGGTTTCCTGGGCATTCTTCCCCCTCGCAAAGAAAAAAGGCTCCGAGCCGTGCGCTCAAAGCCTTGCTGATTATTTTTTGACGAGTATATCATACCACACAATGGCTTGTTCCATCAAGTCCCGTTATGTTCCATTTAGTCCCGTTTAGTCCCAACTTTTTATCCCGGCACACGAATCTTGGATAATGCGCTCTTGTGCCAGCGGAACAACGTCGACCTCCCCGCATGGAGTTCCTCGCCGATGTCCTCCCATTTCATGCCACGGATATAGCGATACAATAACAGTAGCCGTTCGTCCTCGTTCTCCAGCCGCTCAATCGCGCTCTTTACCTCTTCGCGCTTTTGCTCCAGCTCCGCAAGCTCACGGTTGATGCGCTCCTGCTTTGCCCAGATCAGTTCCAGCACTTTCACGAACGGAGCCTCGGTACTGCGGGTATGCGATACATTCTCTGCAAGGTTGGGCGAGGATACGGACTCGGCGCGAAGGCGCAACTCCTCCAGCTCCGAAAGGTCGTACTGTATCTTTCGGTCGATATACGTCACTTGGCTCAAATACTCGATTGCCGTCATGCTCATACCTCCGAGTTCAGTCGCTTGATAAGCACCTCGCCATCCACGTTCGTCAACGCACGGTACCAGTCCGAACGGAAGAACGACTCCGTTTCGTCCTTGATCTTCTTTGCCGCTATGTGCCTCGGATGCGCTTTCAAGACGCGCAGCGCACGGCGGTGGTCCTTGACCGCCTGGATGATGATCGCGTTTGCTAAATCCTGCCAATTCTCGCGCATTATGTATTACCTCCCAAGTTCCGCTCTTACCGCATCGATAAGTGCCGATTGTGTTTTGTCCTTCTCGCCTACCGCGCGGAGGACTCGTTCGTCTATCGTACCTCGCGTCAGGATATGGTGAATGACCACCGTTTCCTTTTGCCCTTGCCGATAGAGCCTTGCGTTCAATTGCTGGTACAGCTCCAAACTCCAGGTAAGTCCGAACCAGATGATGGTCGAACCGCCTTGTTGCAAGTTCAAGCCGTGTCCAGCCGAGGCGGGATGGATAAGTCCCATCGTTATTTCGCCTTTGTTCCAGTCCCTAATATCCTCTGCCGTCTTTATCTCCCTTGCCATAGGAAACCGTTCCTTGATGCGTTGCAGATCGTGTTTGAACCAGTACGCCACAAGCACGGGTTTGCCGTTCGCGCTCTCGCACAAGTCCTCCAATGCGTCCAACTTCGCGTCATGGATCTTGACGATCTTCCCGTCATCGGCATAGATCGCGCCGTTCGACATCTGTAGGAGCTTGTTGGAAAGGACTGCCGCGTTCACCGCATCGATCTCAGCACCTTTCAGTTCCACGACCATCTCGTCCTTGAGTTCGGCGTACACCCGCTCCGCTTTCGCGTCCAGCTTGACATAGACGTTGTTTTGCATCAGCTCCGGCATTTTGAGATACTCCTTCGCTTTCATGGAGATGGTCATGTCCCCTATTTTTTCGTATATCCGTTCCTCCGCGCCGGGCAACGGCTTGTACGAGAACACGACTTGCGCGTTCCGCTTGTCCGGCGTGAAGTACGTTTCCCTGTACCGCGTTATGTACCGACCGAGCCGTTCGCCCATATCCAGTACACGGAACTCTGCCCATAAGTCCATCAGTCCGTTGCTGGCGGGCGTTCCCGTAAGCCCGACGATCCGCGATACGAACGGCCGAACCTTCAAGAGGTATTTGAACCGCTTTGCCTGGTAGGACTTGAACGATGACAGCTCATCCACGACCACGGTGTCAAAGCACCACTTCTGCCCGCTCTTGGCGATCAGCCATTCAACGTTCTCGCGGTTGATGATCGTGATGTCCGCTTTTTGCCGAAGTGCCGCCATGCGCTGTTCTGGAGTTCCGACAGCTACCGCGAACGTGAGTCCGTTCAAGTGATCCCACTTTCGGATCTCGTCGGGCCAGGTCGTCTGCGCTACACGCAAGGGCGCGATGATAAGCACACGCCGCGCCTTGCCGTTTACGATGAGATGCTGGATTGCGGTGAGCGTTATCACGCTCTTGCCCATGCCGCAGTCCAGGAAGATCGCGGAGGCCTCGTGTGTTTGTATGAACCGCGTTGCATATCGCTGATACTCATAAGGCTTGTATTGCATTGACGACCTCCTCTACTTTCTCTTCACTATCCAGACAAAACACCTTACACCCTAACCGCTCCAGTTGCCATTTGCGCTTCCTCTGGATCGGGCGCAGCGTTTCGCCGGGTGCTTTGACTTCCACGAACGCGATTCTTCCACCGCTTAATAGGACGATACGGTCGGGAACCCCGTTAAACGCCGGACTTACGAACTTCAGACACAGTCCGCCTCTTTTCTTGACCGCCTTGCATAGTTTACTTTCGATATTCTTTTCTCGCATACCGCCACCTCATAATTTGGCTGGTGATGTATGGTTACCGATGATTTCCAAAAGTCCATTATGAGAATTTATTTTCTTTCTCATAAAAGAAAGAAGGATATTATCCGTAACCATCATTCACCACCTCCGTTATTTGAGGAAATCCTCCTCTGCCGTTCTACCGAAAACGCGCGTTTCGGACAGGGACAGTCCCGACCAGATCACGCCCGTTTTCGTGCGTTTCGATGTAAACCCCGACTGACGCAACGCCTCGGCAAAATCACGGTTTCTGCGCACATACTCGCCCTGTTCCGTCGCCCAGGCGCGATAGGTCTTGTACAGTACCCCGCCGCCACAGGTTTCCAGCTCGCCCACATTGCAGCACTCGTCCAGAAACCCGCCGAGCCAGTCGTTCTCTTCCTTATACTTGCCGACCGCCATATCCACCTTTTTACAGGTCGGGAGCGTGAAAGCATTGTCGATGAACCGCTTTGCGCCGTCCAGGATCCATTTGAGGACTGCGCCGCTCGCCTTCTCGATAAGCTCCTCGCCGTAGCCCATGCGCGGGTTCGGGATGTTCGCCAGAAACGGCGCGACCACCAGCCTTCTCCAGGTGCCTTTGTCGCTACTACCGACGCGCGGCAGATGATTGGTGTATAACACGGTCGTATGTGTGGGGACGAACGTGAACGGATCGCGGTATTTCTTCTCTGCCGTGATGGAGTCCACGCTCGCTATCTGCTTGAGCATACTCGTGGACAGACGTTGGCCTTCCTCCGTTTCGCTGGCAAGGATGAACCGCTTGCCGAACAGCTCCGCAAGGTCGACTTTCGTGTTCTTCGCACGCGTCGTGAGTGCTTCGGCGGGGATTTTCCCCGCATAGTCGCCCAACACATCATAGATGGTATTGAACACCGTGCTTTTGCCGTTCGCGCCGTCGCCGTATGCGATGATCAGCGACTCGTTATACACCTTCCCGATCGCTATCGCGCCCGCTACCGCTTGGAGGTAGGCTTTGAACTCGTCATCGCCTTGCGAGACCATGTCCAGGCATTCCTGCCACATCTGCTCTCCGTCCGTTGATGCGGACACCTTCGTCATCTTTGTACAGTACGCCTCCGCCCTGTGCGGGTACACCACGCCTGTCTTGAGGTCGACGATGCCGTTGGGTGTATTTAATTCGAACGGGTTACTGTCCAGGAGCTTGATGTCGATCTCCAACAGGCTCTTCGCCACCTTGAGGACTGCCGTGATCTTGGAGCTGTCGCACATCTTGTTGATGAACTTGTAATACGCGAGCGCGTTCTTGATTTGCTCATCGTTTTTCGTCTTTGCCTGTTTTTCGCCCTCGGCAACAACATCATCGCCGTACAGTTCGTATGCAGTCTTGACGTCACGTTTTGCCTCTTCGAATACACGCTTGATGAACTCCAGATACCGCTGTTCGGCTTTGAGGTCGGAAACCTCCCATTGCCGACCGTTCCATACGAGCCAGCCCGTCGCCTCGCTATACCGCACTTCCGATTTATACTCGCGCACGAACAGCTCCGCCATGCCGATATCGTTTTGGCTCTTGGGGCGCAAGGGCGAACCGAAATCTTCCTCCACCGTTGTCCTGCCCGTGCCGAAGTTTTCCAACGCCTCCTTGCGCGTGAGCTTTTTCATCTCCTCGTCCGGGAGCGGTTCGGAAAAGATATACTGGTTGATGAGGTACAGTACCGTCTTGACTTCCGTGGGCGTGAACCCGTTTCGAAGGAGCAGAGCCGAGTGCCTGAACAGCGCACCGTTCCTGCCATCGCCATCACCCTTGCCCGCGAGCTTTTCCGCGCCTTTTATCGGCGAGAGCATTTTCGGGAACAGGTCGATTGGGCGTGCTTCGTCAAAGTCGCGGAGAATGGGACGGTATGTATTGTGACACTTCAAGACAATGTACATATTCTTGCCCGTGCGCACGTCAAACCCCAGTCCCAGCGCGTCCGTTGCATTGACTACGCCCTTCTTGCAGAACTCGCTGCTTTTGAACATGAAATGCATTCCCCTGGTAGTCTTGTAGATGCGGCAATTGAGGTTGAGGTCGGTCACCAGCCGATACAGCCGCTCCGCTTCATCGCCGTCGTCCACATCCTTGACCGTGAACTCGCCGCTCAGGATCCCCGCGAATTCCGAGAGGTCTTTCACCTCGTCCAGCGTTAACAGCGGTTCGCCGTTGCCGAATTTCTGGCACGGACTCTTGTCTTTCGTCCGAACATAGCCTCTGAATGGTTCAATCATTGCTCTCCTCCTTCACGCGGATGATCTTGTCCAGATACCAGCGCGCTTTCTGTAAGTCCTCCAAGCCGTTCTTCTGTCTGTACCGCGTGAGGTATTTCAGTACATTCCCGATACAGAAACCTTCGAATGCCTCGGCGGTCAGCTTGTCCTGTATGATGTCAATCGTTTCGATCTTCGTCGACGTGTAATGCGCCGGATGATTCACCTTGTCCATCTCTCTCCTCCAAATCCTCACTGAAATAGCGAATGGTAATGCCGCGCCATTTCGCGCGTTTGAGTTCCCTTGTCATGCCCTCGGTCAGCTTATCGCCGAATACCCATAGCTCCTTGCATTTCGTGAGCAGTACCAGCCCCATATATATGCCGACTTCGCGCTCGTTCTCGTCCGCATCGTTCAGAAACTGCGGGAACAGCAGATGCGGCGCAAACGGAAGATACCCTTGCTTGACCGCAAAGCGGCTGTATTTCCGCGCGTTGCGAAGGTTGGTCGTGACATCGCCACGAAGCGGTGAGCAGATATAGACGATGGGCCGAAAGGCATGAAGCCGACGGAGCTTGGCGCGTTCTTCCGCTTCGATGTTCTTTTCCGCATAGTAGTGCGTGGGGATCGGATACCCCTCTTTGTTGTAGTAGCTTGAATCGCGCATATGCTCACTCCTTCCTGTAAAACTCGCATTCGTACCCGTCCGCGCGAAGGCATAACCCCTCTGCCCATTCGGGCGTTTCGCCCATGATGCGGCTCACCTCTTCCACGCTCGATCTCCCGTTCGGGACTTCAAGCACGACTTCGTCATGCACGTGCATCGTGATGCGATATCCGTGCTGCGACAGCCGCTTGATCGCGCCCGCGAGGATATCCCGCGCGGTAGCCTGGACGATGTTCTCCACGAACTTGGGACCGTAACTCTCGATACGTTCCCATTTTTTCGTGCCGCCGAGTCCTTCGTAGGTCACACAGTCGCTGCCGAAGTTATTCACGCCCATGCGCGGGCGGATGTATGCGAGCCTGCGCCCGGACGGTAAGCGGATGAACAGGATACCCTTCTCGTAGCTGAACCGTAACCCGTAGCATTCGTAGGGTTGTTTGCTTTTCACGACGTACTGCGTGGCTCTGTCCACCGCCCACCAAAGCTGAACGATGTGCGGGTTGGAATTGCGCCAGGCGTTGACGAGCGGCTTTAATTCCTCTTCGGGAATCCCCATCGCCGTTGCACCCATTGCCTTCAATGCCCCGACCGATCCGCCGTAGCCGAGTGCGAGTTCCGCGATCTTCCCCTTCTGCCGAAGATGCCCGTTCACGCCGTTTTTCACGACCGGCACTTTGAACATCTGGCTTGCCGAGGCGCAGTAGATGTCCCCGCCCTCTTCAAAGACCTTGATGCGCCAGTCCTCTTTTGCGTACCATGCGATCACCCGCGCCTCGATTGCCGAGTAGTCGGCTACGATGAAACGGCTGCCCGACTTCGGCACGAACGCTGTGCGGATTAGCTCGGATAGTACGTTAGACACGTTGCCGTACTTTCGCTCTATCCCCGAAATGTCCTCGGCTTTGACTGCTTGTCTTGCGCCGTCTAAATCGGAGAGATGGTTCTGCGGAAGGTTCTGGACTTGAATGAGTCGCCCCGAATACCTGCCCGTGCGGTTTGCACCGTAGAACTGGATCAGACCCCTTGCTCTGCCGTCCGCACACACCGCACTCTTCATGGCGATGTACTTCTTCACGCTACTTTTCGCAAGTTCCTGGCGGAGCTTTAATATCTCCTCCACGTTACCCGTTGCTTCCTTCAAGAGCCTGGCTACCTCCGCTTTCGAGAGCGATTCCACACTCTGGCCTTGTTCGACGAGCCAGGCTTTGAGCTGGGCGGGCGAGTTCGGGTTCTCTATACCCGACAAGGTTTTTGCGCGTTCCTCTGCCCTACGGCTGGAAGTTTCGTCACAGGATATGGCGTGATCGACGAAGTCCATGTCGAGCGCGATACCCATGTCGTTGATGCGTTGATCCAGGTGATAGTTCTCCCATTCTGTATCCAAAACGGGGAACATGGCGATCTTGCGCTGTATAGCCATCTCCGACTCCACGTCGCGCTTGTTGTAGGCTTTGAAAGTTTCCCACTTATCGCGGGCATGGTATGGCCTGTTTCGCGTTCTGCCGCCGTTTGCGTATGTCGGTTCGCACGGCTTGCAGAAGTAGCGGATGAGGTCTTTGCCGACCGAGAGCTTCTGCTCTTTCAGTCCCAACACCTCACCGACCTTCTCAAGCGAGAGCGGAAGTCCGAGCGTTGCCGACCAGACCATCGTGCAGTACCAGCTGTCCGGCGATAGATATTCGCCCTTCGGATAGCCTAAAAACCGCGACAGACATACACGCTCGAACTGCGCGTTGAACGCATATTTCTTGACCGACTCGTCCGTGAGTGCGGCTATGACCTCGGCAGGGATCTTCTCGCCGTTTGCGATATCGATGACATTGACCTCGCCGCCGTCCACCGCGTAACCGAACAGCAACACCTCAAAGTCCGAGCTTTCGGCGTAACGGTACACGCCAGACTTTGCAAGGTCGCAACTCGAATACGTCTCGATATCGATGGATAATGTTTTCATTGTTTTGCCACCTCAAACTTATGGCTTTAAGGGCAACCGAGCAGCCGACCGCCCCGCAAGCCTTACGCCTTAACCGCCGAACAGCTCGTCGTCCGATACGGCTTCGAAGTCGTCCGCCGCGTTCGTTCTGCCGCCGAGGGGTTCGCCGTCCTTCACCTTCTGGATATTGCCCAGACCGCAGGCGATGCCTTTGTTGCCGTTCGAGTTGAAGGCGTAGAAGTTGATGGATACCCGCGCATAAACACCGCTGTACACCTCGCTGCGTTCCAGGATCGGCTGGACGTGCGCGTCCACGATCTGGGGAGGCGTTACGCTGTTCGCGTTGACGAAGTATGCGCCCTTGTACGCTTCATCGTCCTCGCGCTCGATGTCGCCGTCACGGAGCGGGAGCTTGATCGCCGCCTTGTTCGGTTTCTTGCCGCCGAACTTGCCGATCCCCTCTTCGATTGCCGCATCGATGGCATCGTTGATTTTCTTGAGCGTTTCCTTGTCGCTCTTGGGGATGATGATGGATACGCTGTACTTCGGCTGCGCGTTTTCATTCGCCGCTTTGGGTTCCCATACATTCGCATAGGAAAGTCTTACGAGTCCCGTTACCACTTTTGTCTTGTTGTTTGCCATAGTTCAAAATTCTCCTTTAATTTCATTGAATTCGTTTTTTGCCGAAACATTGATTGCCGGACGCCTGTCTGTTTCGGGAACAAGCGTCGGTTTGCCCTGCGGTTTGACGACCAAACCGCCCAGAACTTTCTCGAAGTCCTTCTTGCCCATCAACCGCTCCATTTCCGTGATAGGGATGAGCGACTGCTTGTAGATGTCACGATACCCCGCCTCTTTCGCCGCTTGCGCAACGGCCGTCTCGTCTGCGTACTTTCTGACCGACCTGCCCTCCACGAGCTTGAAGCCTGTCCATTCCTTCCCGCCGAGCGCGGCTTGGAGCGCATAGTCCTGGATATCGTCCGCCCATTTCTTGAGATCGGGAAGTTTGGAAAGAACCTCTTCGATCTCGGCATCCGTGAGGATCGGCGGGAGCTTAAACTCGCTCTGCGCCAGGCGGAGCTTGTCCATTGCTCTCGCACGGCACTTGACCGCCGCTTTACAGAACAAGCACCACTCGCCGGGGCAATACTCGCCTTCGCCCTTGAATGCGCGTTCCGCTTTGGGTTTGAGGTCTTTCCTTGCCCAGGTCTGGAGCTTGAAAGCCGTCGTCTCCCAAGTGCTGACGTTCTCGCGCCGGGGTTGGAAGATGGTCATCTTCACTTTCTTGATCTGGTACTGTTCGCCGTACTTCGCCAATGCGCCGAGCGCGTACAGCTTCATCTGCGGGTTCTCCACCGCATCGACCAGTACGCCTTGTCCGTACTTGAAGTCGATGATGTGGAGCCTGCCACGGCTCACGATAAGGCAGTCGCCCGTGCCGAACCCGTCCGGGACATAGCACGAGAAGTCCAGCCGCTGTTCGATAAGCACTTGTGTGTCCTTATCGCGCCTACGCTCTTTGAGGACTTGCTCCATGACGAAGTCCACGTAGTCGTCCGTGTACTGCTCCATCTCTTCGTTGTCCCAATGCGATACGGGGCGTTCGCTGCGGAGCTTGAGCCTGCGCTTGAGTTTGTGTTCGCAGAGCGCGTGGGCGGCTGTGCCTTCCGATGCCGAGGCGGTTTCCCTGTCCTCGAACTCCAGCTCCAGCCGTGCAGACGGGTTGCAATGCAGCCAACGGTTTGAGGACGATGCGGACAGTACCGCGTGTCTGTTAGGTGGCACCGCTCTCACCTCCCGACCTTAGCCGGGCGTTCATTGCCGTGATGCGCTCGGCGAGGGATTTCGCCACTACGCTGATCGCCCAGAGCGACTGCGCAACTTCCGCGTTCAGGCGGCATTGCTTGCAGTCCTGTTCCGATTTTGACTCTTTGGTCATTGTTAGGTCTCCTTCGAGGACTTGATTTTCGTGTTTGCTATCGCCCTCACCCTACCTATGACAAAAGCCGCCTGACCGCTCACCCCTTTCTATAAAAATTTTTTCAGTCGCCCTTGAAATAGTCCGCAAAATCCGAAAGCAACTTCTTCAGCCGCGCGAACAGCTTATACCGCGCCTCTCTCGCGCCGGACTTCGAGATGTGTAGGACTTCGCCGATCTCCGCGTCCGAGCGTTCGGCCATGACAAGGTCGAGAAGGAGCTTATCCCTGTCACCGAGTTGTGTCTTTGCTTTCTCGAACGCTTCATGAAGAATGTTCCTGGCAACTTCCAGTTCCACGTCCGCCCGCTCGTCCGCTATCTCGATGGGTGCGCCGTCTTCGGTCGTGAATGCGTCCAACGACAGCGTTGCGCCCAGAAGTCCGTTACCCGCGAGATAGTGCGGACAGGTCTTGCAGTCCTTGCGGCAGACCACGCCCTTTGCGTTGCGGCATTTCTTCGAGCGGTATTCGCGCTGCGCCTCGCGCCATTCGTCGCGCATATACGCGCGATACACTTCTTCGCTGACGTCGATCAGCTGACCGTTTACCTTCAGTTGTCTCTTCTTTTCCATAAAAATGACTCCTTTTGCCTGGTTGGGTTAGGCAATCAGAGTCATTCTCGTTGGAGGATATGTGCGGCCGAAATAATGCCTGCTTGCGGAAAAAAAGGGCATGGCAAAATACGGCTACTTCTCCTCTCAAAAAACGCTTGTCGCGCTTTCGATTGAGGTATGTATCCGATTGCCCTTATTGCAAATCAGGCATCAAATTTTTTTTTGTTCTATTAATTTAGCAATCAAACAGCCAGGTTTTTTGGCTATTTGAAAATTTTTTCCTATTCTAAATTCCTAATGGGACAGCTTTTGACCCATTTGATTTTTTTCTGCTCTTTTTTTGTAAAAGCACAAAAAAAGACCTGGCAAATAGAAACCTCCTATGTTTGTAGGATAGTTCTATTTGCCAGGCCGAACGGTTTTCTTGTTCCGTTACTCGGACTTGTACCGACAAATGCTATCATGCTGCCGTGTCGGGCTGTGGTATTCAGTTTACCGACTTGTCTAAAGCAGATGACCTATTGAGTTGTTGGCTTGTATTATTTCTGGTCGCTTGCGCTTCGGTTCGTGGATGTGCTTACACTACCCTGGGTGACGACCACCTCGACTTGTTCCTTGCAATGCGGGCATTGGACTTCCACAACGGAGCCCTCTTCCGCTTTGCACAGCCGTTTACCGCAAAACGGGCAAACCGCAAAATATTTCATTCGTTTCCACCTCCTATTTGTGCATGATCCCCGGCATGATGATCTCTCTGTCCGAATGCGGCGGCATCTTGCGCTCTCCCAGAATGACTGCGGGAATGATGGCGCGTTTACCGAATCGGCCTTTGATGGTGTCCATCGTGTGTTCCAGTTTCGACTGTCGTTCCGCTTTTTTGCAATCGCAGAAAATTGTAGTCTGCGTGGGAACACGCTCGCCTATGAGGTTGATTGCACTTATTGTGATCGCCCGTATCTGATTGTTCCATGCATAGCTCTTTTCTACCAACGCTATCGCGGCGCGGGAAACTAACGCCTCGCTTTGCGTGGGGTAGTCGAGCTGTGTTTGAGTCAAGTACGAACATAATCGACTATCTCTTATATACACCTGCACCCCTTTTGCTTTCAGTTTATAGACACGCAAACGGTGTCCGATGTCTTGCGAAAGTGCGATTATGACCATACGCACTTCTTCCATATTCTCAAGGTCTGCCACACAGGTGATACCGTGACCGACCGATTTCGCGGGCATGACGAAGTCCTGATGCGCAACGCGCGAGGTGTCATTGCCGCTCGCATACGTCCATAACGCCACACCGTTCTTGCCGAACTTATGCCCCATAATCTCCGGTCCCGCACGGGCGATATCCCCTATCGTCCGTATCGCCATATTGTTGAGCTTGGCGGTCGTGGCTCTACCGCAATACAACAGCTCTTCGCACGGTAGTTTCCAGACCTTGTCTTGGAAGTTCTCGCGCGTGATCTCCGTGATGGCATCGGGTTTTTTCATGTCGCTACCGAGCTTGGCGAATATCTTGTTGAAGCTCACACCGATGCTGACCGTGATGCCGAGTTCGTCCTTGACCGTCTCGCGGATCTCCTCGGCAATCTCCATACCGCTTTGGCGCGATGCCGTGGCATCCAGCCAGCACTCGTCCATGCCGAACGGCTCGACAAGGTCGGTGTACCGTTCATAGATGCCGTGCAGGTATTTCGAGAACTTCATGTAATATTCGTACTGTGGCGGCACGATGATAAGTCCCGGACAGCACTCACGCGCTTGCCAGTTCGCCATACCTGTCTTAACGCCTGCCTTCTTTGCTTTCTCCGACTTCGCCAAGACAATGCCGTGCCGCTCTTCCGTGGAGCCGCAGACAGCCATCGCCTTGCCGCGAAGGTCGGGATTTAAAACTGTTTCCACAGATGCGTAGAAACAGTTCGCGTCGCAATGCAAAATGCAGCGTTCTTTCATTGGCTATACATACACCTCTTTTACGCTGAACCAGGTATTACTGTCCGGTTCAAAATATATCTTGCGCTCCACTCCGTCCACGATGACGGTGTATTCCAACGGCGCGACACAACCTACCTCTTGCGGGCAATGCCTGCGTACCCGTATCACGCGCGTGATGTCAAATCCTCTATCCTTGTAAATGAGCTTGAAGGGTTTCAGCTTCCCGTCCGTACCGAACGATGCCAAGACCTCAAGCTGTTTGCGCTCGTACCTCTTCATGACAAGACACCGTCATACGCCCTTCGGCACTCCGGTAGGTAACCGATACAGCGGGATCTTGACAACGCGCTTGACCACGCGCAAGGTGTTGACCTTTTGCTTGCAGTTCTCGCATTCAAACCAGCCGTTCGTTTCTTCCAGATTCAAATTCCTGTTGACCGTGCCACAGATCGGGCATTTTTCATTGTATTGCATAGCTTCCTCCTTATAAGTTCTTCAGCACCTTGACTGCCTTGCCCTGGATGACAACGCTGTCAAACTCCATGTCCGCATACGCTTCGTTTTCGGGACGAAGGATTATCTTGTGCCTGCGCGTGTCCCGATAAAACCGCTTGAGCGTGGCTTCATCGTCGATCAGCGCGACCACAATATCCCCTTCCTCCGCTGTGTCCTGCCTGCGCACAAACACCAGCTCGCCGTCCTCGATCCCCGCGTTCACCATTGAATCGCCGTGGGCGCGGAGCGCGAAGAACTCGCCCGTTCCCAGCTCGCTTTTGAGGATGGGGACATACTCTTCTATGTTCTCCTCCGCAAGCAGCGGCGCACCGCAGGCGATCTGCCCGACCACGGGTACTTGCATCACCGACATCCTGTGCCGCTGCGTAGACACACCGCGCCGACCGTTGATGTCCAGCTTCCCCTCGCTTTCCAGCCGCTTGATATGGTTATGGATGGTCGCCGTGGATGATAGCCCCACCCCGCGAGCGATCTCTCTGTAACTGGGACAGATACAGTTCTGCTCTATGTACGCGTTCACAAACGCAAGTATCTTCTCTTCAACACCCGTGTTCCTCGCTCGCATGGTTTCACCTCGTTTTTTCTAAAATCGAACATATGTTCGTATTTGCAAGAATATTATATACCCGAAAGTAGCAAATGTCAATGCTTATGTGCCACTTTTTTTCAAGAAAAATTTCCATTTATTTTTGAAATGTGGACAGATACTGTCATATATTGTGTGATATACTGAAGAGGGTTATTGTTTGCCGTCATCCACCCTGTTTTGAACATGAAAAAAGCACCCACGGTCGTGTTCCGTAGGTGCTTGTTATTTTAATCTGTCACTTCGTCAAAAACGGGATCGCTGAAAAACTCCCCTAACGATATCCCCATTGTCGAGGTCATTTGGTATATGGACGATATGGCTATGTTCTTCTTCCTGTTGCCGTTCAGGATCTGCGATACTGTTGCTTTGGGGACTCCGCCCTTCGTGTAAAAGTCAAACTGCGTGAACCCCTTCTCTTCCATTATCGCTTTTAGCCGCTTTACCACGGCCTCTGCCAGTGTCATAGGTCAGTCCTCCGTGTTCTCAAATGAGAACTATCGTAAAAATTATACTTCCTGACCTATATATTTTCGGTTCTCAAATGAGAACCGCTTGCCTTCATGCCCGAACCTGTGCTAAAATTAAACTCGCAACATTTTCTTGGAGTTCATTATGGAAAAGCACAAAATCTGTTGTGTGACGGGGCATCGTCCGGGTGGGTTTCCCTGGGACTATAACGATAAAACTTGCCCCGAACACAAGGAATATTTACAGACGATGCATACGCTGCTCGAAAAGCTCATAACCGAGCAAGGGTTCGATTTCTTCATCTGCGGCGGAGCAATCGGCGTGGATACGGATTTCGCCGAAACGGTGCTACGCCTGAAAGAAAAATATCCGCATATCAAACTGGAGATCGCCGTGCCATGCGAGAACCAAGACCTCAAATGGAACGAAGCGGATAAGGAAAAGTACCGCGACATTAAGAAAAAAGCGGACATGGTCACTATTCTCTCAAAGCAGTACACGCGATTCTGTATGCAGAAACGTAACCGCTATATGGTCGATAAGTCCGATTTCGCCATTGCATTCTGGAACTCCAAGACGGAAAAGGGCGGCACCTATGGCACGATAAAATACATCGAGCGAAAGCATATGGACTATGAGCTGGTGTGTTTGGACGATTTCACAGAGGAGCATAAGAGATTTGAAGACCACATGACGCATCTGTTCGAAGCACCGCAGCCGACGCAAGAGGAAATGGTAACTCTCCTCGACAGCGTTCAAAGAAGGCTGGAAGAAAAAGGTCGGAAGTGATCCTGCACTCCCCCACCCGCAACATCCGTGCGTAAGTTTGATTTTTCCCAATCGCAATATGGTCTATACCAATCCTATCCGATTTGACATAGAGGGCAGCATCTGCCCTCTTTTTTCATGTCAAATAGTTCTTTTAGCCCTTGCCTTTCGCAAATCCTGGGGCGAAAGGAGGTGAGAATATGGAAGAAAAAAGAACGTCTCTCGTGAACCGTAAGTCCGGCAAGACCGGAGTCGGGCAACGGAACCGAGAGATCATTCGTGAGGCTTACGCCAAGACCAATCCAAACCTTGAGGTCATTCCCGTGAAGGAGGCGGAAAAGGCGGTCGGCGAGCCTCGCAAATTACGGGTGTGCGGATACTGCCGCGTCAGTACCGAGAGCGAGAACCAGCAAGGTAGTTTTGAACTGCAAGTCCAAGACCAGGAACGAGTCATTCGTGAGAACCCTGCCTGGGAATTCGCGGGCATCTATGCTGACGAGGGCATATCCGCAACGTCGGTAGAAAAGCGTAAGGAATTCTTGCGCATGATCGAGGACTGCAAGGCGGGCAAGATCGACCTTATCATTACAAAGTCGGTCAGCCGTTTTGCCAGGAACCTCGTGGACTGCATTAGCTATATCCGCGTACTCAAAAACCTCAACCCACCTGTCGGCATCTATTTTCAGAACGATAACCTGAACACGCTCGACCAGACATCGGAAATGATGATCGCTTTCATTTCCTGCATGGCACAGGAAGAGTCGGCAAAGAAGTCCGAGGCAGTCAAGTACGGCATACGGAAAAAGTTTGCAGTCGGCATCCCCCTCTGCCCGCGCATCCTCGGATACGACAAAGACAAGGACGATAAGTATGTCATTGTCGAGGAAGAAGCAAAGATCGTGCGGCTCATCTTCAACTTCTACCTCAACGGCTACTCCTCCACCGCTATCGCCGCCGCGCTCACTCGCGCTGGCGTTCCGACCATTACGGGACAGAGTACGGTGTGGAATGCCGGGGTGGTTCTGTATCTGTTGCGGAATGAGAAGTATTGCGGAGATGTGGCTATGCAGAAAACCTTTATCGCTAACTACCTTACCCACAAAGCCGTGAAAAATACGGGCCAGGTGCAGGCATACCTTTTGCATCGCCACCATGAGCCTATCATTTCCAAGCGGGACTGGGAACTCGTCCAGGAACAGCTCGCTCAATGGAGAACACGGCGCAAGAAAAAGGTCTCAATGCAAAAGAAACCCATCACCGTCAAACGCGGTCGGTTTGCCGGATATATCATCATAGACCCCTCTTGGACGGAAAATAACTACATGGAGTAAAAGAATTATGTTAAAGAATTTTCAAGTGATCGAACTGATCAGCAGCAAAACCAAAGCACTCATGACGGTGTACAGCAACAAGCTCAAGTTCAATATCTATACCGCCGTGGACCTCAACTATGCCGCCCATGTGCAACTCTTGATGGATCCGAACGGAAAGTGCTTTGCCCTCCGTGCCTGCGGAAAGGACGACCCGAACGCCGTCGCGTTCTCGCGCCCTGCCGATGCCAAACCCTACGCTATCGTCTTGCGCGTTCAAGCCGCCATCCAGCAGATCTGCAACGCGATGGGTTGGCACGACAAGACCAAGTACCACAGCATCCCCGGACAGTTGTTCTACGATGATAAGGCAATCGTGTTCAACCTCAAGGATGCCGATGAATACACCATCACGCCGCGCAACGGCTCTGCGGCGGTCGATGATGAGGAAAGCAAAAGCGATGACGAATGATTCGCCACCGCTGTAATTGCTTGATGGGAAGGGACGAGTTCGCTCGTCTCTTCTTTTAGTTTCAAAAGGAGTCGACACAATTGCAGTAAGGAATCGAACCCACCGCTTCGGGTTATGCGCCCGACGATCACCAGATCCCTGTGGTCGTGCCGACTGTGCCGATATGGTGGCATTTGGAGTCGAACCAACTTAACGGGCTATGAACCCGCCATTTCCGAATATCTATAGCCATATCGGTCTATTAACCGATGCACCTATACGGCACATGACCGTAGGAGTGGCGCATCAGTTACAAGCATAGTATAGAGGGAACTCCCATTTTTGTCAATAGGATTTAGCTTAGTTGTTGTTCAGTCGTCAAACCGATACATGACTAAAGTGTAAAAATAGAGCGACAATGTTTCCTGCCGTATCAGAGCCAGCGTTTCAGGCTCACCAATATTATCCTTATGGAAGAATCCGTTTCGGCAATTATCTATCCATTCTTTCAGCTTAATCAAATAAAATTCTTGCAATACTCTGTCTTGCTCTTCAAACAAACACCTGTTCTCTTTCTGAGCCAAAAATTTATGTATTTTTCCAAGCATACTCTTATAATTGGTATCACCTACTTTTATTTCGATATACCTATCGTTTTTATCTTTCCAACTCTCAAAAACCTTTTCCTGCGCATGAGCTACAATAAACGAATCAAGCAGTTGCTCTATTGATTTAAAATATCCAGCCACAACTGCGGTCATATCAAAATTTGTAACCTTAATATTGCTGGCATATTTTTGATAAAACCATTCCGAGGTAATGTAACTGTCCGAATATAAATTCCCATCAAAAAGAATTCTATATCT